>ERZ1643251.500-NODE-500-length-55831-cov-6.218087_pt1 | contig 55831 bp, 43 predicted proteins | sample MGYA00579261_ERZ1643251 | MGnify/ENA primary metagenome ERZ1643251 (study PRJEB29033, sample SAMEA4952267) | chicken gut metagenome | biome: Broiler Chicken; feature: Gastrointestinal Tract; material: Caecum | place: Ireland | collected 2018 | study: Broiler...
GCTGCTCGGCGAAAAAATCGCGCTTGACCCGACGGCAAAGGAAATGCTTGACATCATTTTTGACGATACGGTCTATGACCTCGGAGTCAATTTGAGTCAGTATCATATCGTTTACAGCCAGATTGCGAGCGATTCGCCCAACAACTCGGCCTATCTCGCGGCTAATCTTCCGAGTATAGAGAAAACTATTGAAGATTATGTCGAGGGCTGCGAGGGATATTTATCCTGAGTGCAAAATGTACCGGCTCAATGCGAGCCGGTCTTTTTTATGCTCGATGTCAATTTATCAGCCGATATAATTTGTCGATGACCTCGATTTTATAAACACAATACCGATAATTACATATATAATATCGAAATTTACATATACTTTATTTGAATGATATGTTATAATTATTGTATACAATGTGAACAACAGACATGAGAGGTGCAAATAAATATTGTCACTTGTGTAAAATAAATCGAAAGGCAGGCTGCATTTATGAAGCGGATTATCACGGCATTACTCTTCACGGCACTACTTGTCTCAAGCGTTTCCTGCGCCTCGGAACAGACGACCGCCGAAACGACTGTCGCGGCGCGCTCGGTCGAGACCACCGCTCCCGAGGAGGACGACTACGGATATGTCGATCCCGGACTCCCCGAAAAGGATTACGAGGGACGGGCATTCAATATTTTGTATCCCGAATGGTCGCTCTACAACAATTACTATTTCGCCGAGGAAGATAACGGCGAGGTCGTAAATGATGCCCTGTATGACCGAGCGCGGCGGGTCGAGGAATATTTCAACATTGATTTTTCATACATTACGCTTGGATATATCGAGACAATCTATCCAGCGGTGCAGAAGGTCGTCGCGGCTGGTATGTCAGAATATGACCTTGTTCTGACACATAACTCAACGTCGCTGACCGGATATGTGACCGAGGGCATCGTCGCGAATTGGAACAGCGTGCCATCAATCGATCTCGACAAGCCTTATTGGAATCAGTCGGTGCGTGAGAGCTTCGAGGTAAATGGTATACTTCCATTTATGTCGAGTGACTACATACTGCCTGATGTCAACTCGATTTTCTTCAATAAAGGGCTGATTGAGCAGTATAGTCTCGAAAATCCGTATGATCTCGTCGAGTCGGGCGTTTGGACTTGGGATAAGCTGCGTGAGCTGGCATCTGGATCCGCTGCCGACCTGAATGGCGACAGTATTATGGACGATCAGGATCAATACGGATTTGTTGCCGAGCTTGGATGGCAATTCGCTTCAGTGTTCACATCCTGTGGTCAGGATTATTTCGGAAAGAATGACGATGGGTTGCCCGCAATCGCCTGCGACAACGATAAGACGCAGGATATCCTCGAGAAGATAACACAGCTGTTATACCGTGACGACTGCTCATATACTTGGAATCACTCGGCTGAATACGATCCCAATCAGGGAGGTACCCCACCTGTGTCCTTTGACAACGGTCGCGCACTATTTTATCTGACTCCATTAAGCCTTGCTACCACTTTCCGCGAAACCCTGGTCGATTACGGTATCCTGCCGCTGCCGAAATACGATGAAAATCAAAGCGATTACTTAACGCTGAATTGGGCGGGCTTCATGTGCATTCCGGCGAGTGTTTCTGACCTTGAATGCGTCGGATTCGTCAGCGAAATGCTCGCCGCCGAAAGCTGCCGCACAGTAATGCCGGCGTTCTACGACGTTCTGCTCGGTGAAAAAATCGCGCTCGACCCCGACGCAAAGGAAATGCTCGATATCCTGTTCGACAATACAATTTATGACCTCGGAGTTAATCTCGGCTATTACAGCCTGTGTTCATCGCAGATTTCAAACGATTCGCCAAACAACACGTCATATCTCGCGTCCAACCGCGCGGCCATTGAAAAGACGATAAACGACTACATCGAGGGCTGCGAGGGCTACAATTGATTTAACAAATCCGCTGAAAAAACAGCGGATTTAATTTTTCAGCAGCTTATATAAATCTGTGTTCACAGTGTTCGTTGCCACAAATTACAAAATCGAATGTTCAAATTGTGTAAGTTGTTGAAAATTGTCATTATATTTTTACAGTTTGAATGAAAGTTCAGCATATTTTGATATTTACACGAAATCCGAAAAATGCTACAATATATATAAATATATACTCTGATATATTGTTTTATTCCTGATGGATTTTGAGGTGTTAAAAATAGAAACCAGTAATATTTACAGACGAGTTGGTATAATGACGCTCGGCTGTAAGGTCAACCAATATGAAAGTCAGGCGATTGCCGAGGAGTTCGAGAAGAACGGCTTTATAATCGGCAGATTCTCTGAGAAATGCGGGATTTACATCATCAATACCTGCACCGTAACCTCCGAAAGCGATCGCAAAACCCGGCAGATGATACGCCGCGCCGCACGTCACAACCCGAAGGCCTTCATCCTCGTGACCGGCTGCTATTCGCAGCTCAATCCGGGCAAGACCGCGGGCATCGACGGCGTCGATTTCATCTGTGGCAACGGCAACAAGCTGCGGCTCGTCGACGCCGCGCTCGGACTTATCGCGTCCGGCGAAAAGAACGGAGCCGCTGATATAAAGGTCGACGACGTCGAGCAGTCGCCGCTCGAGCCTATGACGATACATTCGTCCGAGCGCACCCGCGCGTATGTAAAGATCGAGGACGGCTGTAATAATCACTGCACTTACTGCACCGTTCCGCTCGCACGCGGTCATGTCCGCTCGAAGCCGGTCGACGAGGTCGTCGCCGAGGTTTCGGGGCTGTGCGGCGCGGGTTACAGTGAGGTCGTGCTCACCGGTATCGAAACCGCGTCATATGGCCGCGACTTCGAGACCAAGACTGACCTCGCGACACTGCTCGAGGCGGTCGACAAGGTAGACGGCATATGTCAGATGCGGCTCGGCTCGCTCGACCCGTCGCTGCTGAAGCCCGAATTCGTGTCGCGGCTCGCGTCACTCAAGCATTTCGCTCCTCACCTGCATCTGTCAATACAGTCGGGCTCGGACAAGATTCTTTCGGTCATGGGCAGAAAATACAGCTCCGCCGAGATTGAGAACTACATCGCCGACGCTCGCGCTAAACTGCCCGGGATGACGTTCGCAGCCGACATCATCGTCGGCTTCCCGGGTGAGACCGAGGAGCTGTTCGGTGAGACGGTCGAATTCGTCAAGCGCGTGAAATTTACGCATCTTCATATATTCCCCTATTCGAAGCGTCCGGGAACTCCCGCGGCGAATATGCCGGATCAGGTTGCCGAGGATGTTAAGAATGAGCGCGTCAAGCGGCTTGAAGCCGCCGGACGAGAGGTCGCTTTCGAGCTTGCGGGCGATTATATCGGCAAGCAGCGCGATGTATTGTTCGAGCTATGCGAGGACGGTCGCGCTACCGGTCACACGCCCGAATTTCTTGAGGTCGCGGTCATCACGAACGACGACCTGCACGGCGAGACCAAAAAGGTCAAACTGAACGGATTTGACGGAACGGTCTTTTCCGGTTTTATAATATAATTTAGGAGGAGTCGGATTATGGTTTTACGAGTCTATGTCGAAAAGCAGCCCGAGCACGCAGTCGAGGCAAGACAGCTCTTCTCGGATATCCGCGAGAATCTGATGATTACGTCGCTCGAGACTCTGCGTATGCTGAACCGTTACGACGTCGAGGGCATCTCGCTCGATGTATACAAAAAGGCAAAGAACACGATATTCTCCGAGCCTCAGAGCGATATCGTCTACGACGAGCTTGAATATTCTGACGGCGACCGCGTGTTCGCGGTCGAGTACCTGCCCGGACAATTCGACCAGCGCGCCGATTCCTGTGCGCAGTGCATACAGCTCCTGACCTACGAGGAACGCCCGACCGTCCGCACAGCAAAGGTATATATCCTCTCCGGCGACGTCAGCGACGACGAGCTTTTACGCATCAAGCAGTATGTAATAAATCCGGTCGAGAGCCGCGAGGCTTCGCTCGCGCTGCCCGAGACGCTCGCCGACAATTTCGAGATTCCGACGACGGTCGAGACTATCGACGGCTTTATCTCGATGGGCGAGGACGAGCTGCACGCTTTCCTCAAGAAATACGCGCTCGCAATGGACTTTGACGACGTCGTATTCTGCCAGAGCTATTTTAAGAATGAGGAGAAACGCGACCCGACTATAACCGAGATCCGCATGATCGACTCGTACTGGTCCGACCACTGCCGCCACACTACCTTCACAACCGCGATTGACAATATTACATTCGGCAACGACTACATCGAGGAGACCTATAAAGACTATATCACAAAGCGCGGCGAGGTTTACGGCAGCCGCAAGAAGAATATCACTCTCATGGACATGGCTACGCTCGGCGCGAAGTATCTTAAAAAGACCGGTCAGCTCAAGAACCTTGACGAATCGGAGGAGATCAACGCCTGCTCCGTCAAGATCAAAGTCGACATCGACGGCAGAGCCGAGGACTGGCTGCTCATGTTCAAGAACGAGACCCACAACCATCCGACCGAAATCGAGCCGTTCGGCGGTGCGGCTACCTGCCTTGGCGGCGCGATACGCGACCCGTTGTCCGGACGCTCGTATGTATATCAGGCGATGCGCGTCACCGGCTGTGCCGACCCGCGCACTCCGGTCGCCGAAACACTGCCCGGCAAGCTGCCTCAGTCAAAGCTGACTCACGGCGCGTCGGCCGGATATTCGTCCTACGGCAACCAGATCGGTCTCGCGACCGGCGCGGTATACGAGCTGTACCACCCGAACTATGTCGCGAAGCACCTTGAAATCGGCGCGGTAGTCGGCGCGGCTCCCGCGCGCAATGTCGTCCGCGAGCGTCCGGCTCCCGGCGACGTCATTATTCTGCTCGGCGGCCGAACCGGTCGCGACGGCTGTGGAGGAGCTACCGGCTCGTCGAAGGCTCACACACACGATTCGCTGACCACCTGCGGCGCGGAGGTGCAGAAGGGAAATCCGCCCGAGGAGCGCAAGCTGCAGCGTCTCTTCCGCGACCCCGACGTCACCCGTCTTATCAAGCGCTGCAACGACTTCGGCGCGGGCGGAGTCTCGGTCGCGATAGGCGAGCTTGCCGATGGGCTTGACATCGACCTGTCGCGCGTACCTAAGAAATACGAGGGACTCGACGGCACCGAGCTCGCGATCTCCGAGTCGCAGGAGCGCATGGCGGTAGTAGTCGCGCGTGAGGACGCGGAAAAATTCCGTGAATACGCTTCGCGCGAAAACCTCGAATCGACAGTTGTGGCTGTAGTCACCGCCGATCCGAGACTGCGCATGAAGTGGAACGATAACTATATTGTCGACCTGTCGCGCGAATTCCTAAATTCAAACGGAGCGGAGAAGCACACTACAATCGAAATCGAGCCGGTCGACAGCGATACGATCCTCGATGGCTTTGCGCCGGCACTGTCAGGGCTCGGCGTCGCCGACGCGATGAAGTCGCTGCTCTCCGACCTCAACGTCTGCTCCGAGCGTGGACTCGTCGAGAAGTTCGACAGCACGATCGGCGCGGGCACGGTCGTAATGCCTTACGGCGGAAAATATCAGATTACACAGCCGCAGTATATGGCGGCTAAGCTGCCGGTGCTCGACGGCGAGACCGACACAACGTCGGTAATGGCGTACGGCTTCGACCCGTATCTGTCCGAAAAGAGCCCCTATCACGGAGCGATGTACGCGGTCGTTGAATCGGCGGCGAAGCTCGTCGCGGCCGGAATCGACTACAAGAACGCGTACCTCACGTTCCAGGAGTACTTCGAGCGCACGCAGAACACACCGTCGCGCTGGGGCAAGCCTGCGGCGGCATTGCTCGGCGCGCTGAAGGCGCAGTGCGAGCTCGGAATCGCCGCGATCGGCGGCAAGGACTCGATGTCCGGCACGTTTGAGGACATCGACGTCCCGCCGACACTCGTATCGTTCGCGATAGCGACGCACGACACGAAAAAGATAATCACCCCCGAATTCAAGTCGGCGGGCGACAAGGTATATCTGTTCATTCCGAAATACACAGCCGACAAGCTGCCCTGCTTTGACAGCTTGCGCGCGCTGTTCGACTATATCCACAGCCTTGCCAAAACCGGCGAGTTCAAGGCGATATACACGCTCGACAACGGCGGCGTCGCCGAGGGAATCGCGAAGATGTCGTTCGGCAACCGGATCGGCTTCAAGGGCGATATGCTTGACAGCGCGGTATTGTTCGGTCTGAATTACGGCGGGTTTATAGTCGAGACTGCCGGCGACGCCGACGGCTCGGACAAGTTTGACTGCCGTCTCATCGGTCATACTGTCAAGGATGAGTCGCTGACGCTCGGCGAGGCGACAGTGACGATTGACGAGCTGCAAAGCGCGTGGGAGTCGACGCTCGAGGGGATATTCCCGACGAAGGTCGCTTCCGTGCCCGCGGTCAAGACTGAGACTTTCACCTACGACAAGCGTCCCACAATATCGACGTCGGTCAAATTCGCATCGCCGCGCGTAGTCATTCCGGTATTCCCGGGCACGAACTGCGAGTACGACACAATGCGCCGCTTCAGAGCCGCGGGCGCGAATACGAGCATATTCGTTCTGCGCAACCTCGACGCGAAGTCGCTCGGCGAGTCGGTCGACGAGTTGGCAGAGCTCATCGACAACGCGCAGATATTCATGCTGCCCGGCGGATTCTCGGGCGGCGACGAGCCGGACGGCTCGGGCAAGTTCATCACCGCCGTGCTGCGCAGCCCGAAGATCAAGGAAGCGGTTACGCGTCTCATCGAGAACCGCGACGGATTGGTGCTCGGTATCTGCAACGGCTTCCAGGCGCTCGTCAAATCGGGTCTGTTGCCCTACGGCAGGATCATGGACGAGATGACTCCCGACTGCCCGACGCTGACCTTCAACTCGATCGGTCGTCACCAGTCGATGATGGTACACACGCGCGTCGCGTCGGTCAAATCGCCGTGGCTCAACGGAGTCAACGCAGGCGATATCCACACGATTCCGATTTCGCACGGCGAGGGCCGCTTCTGGGCGAGCGATGAGCTGATTATGAAGCTCGCCGCAAACGGTCAGATTGCTACGCAGTATTGCGACCTCGACGGAAACCCGACTATGGATATCCGCTACAACCCGAATTCGTCCTGCTACGCTATCGAGGGAATTTTAAGCTCCGACGGTCGAATTTTCGGCAAGATGGGGCACAGCGAGCGAATTGGTCGCAACGTCGCGGTCAACATTGAGGGCGACAAGGACCAGCACCTCTTTGAGTCAGGCGTACGGTATTTCAAATAAACAAAAGACGGAGATACCGCAAAAAAACGGTATCTCCGTTGTGTTACAGTTACCTATACCGGTGTTCTATAACTATAAATCAGGACGTTTTACAGCTATAAATCCCGGCGTTGATCAAGGCTTCAGTCTTCAAGCGCCAGAATGTCTTCTGCGAAATTGTCTATCGCGGTCTGTGCCGCGGTTTCGTTGGACGCGTAATATGAGGACCAGTTCGTGTTGTTGGCGGCTATGAAATTCTTGATAGCGTTAAATGGTATTCCAAGCGCGCCTCCGTAGAGAGCGCCGAAATCAAAGACTACGCTTTCGCGGATAAGGTCGAACATCTGAGCCGACTCGTCGCTGCGCGAGTATTTGATTTTAAGCGCGACCTCATAGTATGCCGGCGCGACAGTCGCGTATCCCTCATAAGCGAGCGCTTCCAGCGTTGCCGCCGCCATATTTGGGTCGGCGCAGGACGCGGTTATGCCGAAAAGCGTATTGGCTTCGCCAAGCCGAGTCGCGTATTCGGTCTGCGTATCATCATATTTCGGATAGGGCAAGATATAATAGTCATCGGCCATATCGTTGTATTCGTTGGCCGCGTTGCCAAAAAATCCGGTGGTTAATACGGCGCGACCGTCTGTGAATATCCGGTAGTTTTGTTCTAACTCAGCGTCCTTTCCGAGATATACGCCCTCTGAATCATAAATGAAGGCACGCAGATTTTCTATCGCGTCCGTAACTCTTTCTGTGCCGAAAGACAGCTCGGGTATACCGTCGGCGTTGTTTGTAGTGACCTTGAGTCCGAACGATTGCTGGAAGCCGGTTATGCCATTCGTGTTGTAGAGTACGAGACCGTAGCTATCCTCGGCGTCAGCTAACTCATTACCGTTCAAATCCTGATATGTGTCGGCGACAATCTCACGCACGGTGTCAAGCGTCCAGTTGCCGCTTGTCACTAATTCTATCGGATTATCGAGCTGATATTCTTCAAACAGACGCTTGTTGCCGAACATACAGCAGATTGTGGATATGGACGTTGTGGACATATTGCCGGCAGCCAGATATAACCTGCCGTCTATCGCGGTTTCTTCAATCAAGTCGTTTATCCACCAGGGCTGAGTGAAGTCGAGGTGTTCGAGATTTTCAAGATTCAAGTATATACCGTCGGTTATCAATGTGGGCATAGTCGCGTATTGTCCACTGACAATATCGTATATTCCGTCGCCGGACATGACGCTGTTGCGAATCGCGCCGATATAGATGTCGCGAGTGCTCCATGTGTAGGACATACCAATGTGATCGAGCGTTACATTGAGCATTTCCTCGATGTTGCGGTCACGTTCAAACAAAGCGTCATTCACAACGTCGCCATCCTGTTCCTCGACGAATTCGTTGTTTTCCTCCCACCAGAGAATGCTCACGCTTTCGCCTCCGAAATCGAGTCCGGTAAGCGAGCTTGGTATTGTCTCGTTTTCGGTCGTCTCGGCTGCGGTCGAGCCGTCGGGCGCGTCGGTCACCGCGTCGTCGGCGCTGTCACCGCAGGCGACCAGCAGATTTGACAGAATAAGTCCGGACAGAATCAATGCGAGTTTGCGTTTATTATTCATAATATTCACAATAATCCCCCTGTTTTTTATTATATATAAGCTATTATAGCAAAAGTGCGGGCGGTTGTAAATAGACAAATCAACCATATCAGCACAAATCGACCATGTTCGATAATCAAGGAAAGGAATACTCACATGAGATACGAAACACACGCGCATACATCCGAGACCAGCCGCTGTTCGCATATCAGCGGCGGCGAGCTTGCCGAGTTCTACAAGTCGCTTGGATATACCGGACTGTTCATCACCGACCATTTTTTCAACGGCAACACCACCGTGCCGCGCGAGCTCGACTGGAACGAGCGGGTAGACCTGTTCTGCGCCGGCTACGACGCCGCGAAGGCGGTCGGCGACAAGATCGGTCTGGATGTGTTTTTCGGCTGGGAATATTCAATTAACGGAAACGATTTTCTGATATACGGTCTCGACCGCGACTGGCTGCACGCGCACCCCGACCAGCTCGACTGGAAGTTGAGAGACTACATGAGCCGCGTCCGCGCTGACGGCGGATTCGTTGTACACGCGCATCCATTCCGCGAGGCGGGATACATTGAATTGATACGCCTGATTCCGCGTGATGTCGACGCGGTCGAGATCATCAACTCGAGTATGCCGCCCGAGGTCAACGAACGCGCCGAGTGGTATGCCGGAAGCTACGGGCTCTTGAAAACCGCCGGTTCAGACAACCATGTCGGTCGACGCGAGCTGCTCGCCGGAGTCGATCTGCCCAAACGCATCTCGTGCGCGCGCGAATATGGGGAGCTGCTCTTCGAGGGCAGGGCGGAGATATTCTGCGAGCAGATGAACTATGACGTAAAATGAGCGGAGTGCGGGTATGTGAAAGTCACTATATAATAATGAAGAAAACCTTGATGTCATACCGACGGCTGCATAATATTATAATGAAGAAAACTGTGGTGTTATGCCGCGGCTAAATTATATTATTGAATAAAGCCTCAGTACCATGCAAACACATACAATAAAATATTGAAGAAAGTTGAATAAACATGAAGCACGTTGATATCTACACCGACGGCGCGTGCAAGCACAACCCGGGACCGGGCGGCTGGGGCGCGATAATTGTCTACAACAATGTCGAAAAGGAGCTGTCGGGCGGTGAAGCGCGGACTACAAACAACCGCATGGAGCTGCTCGGCGCGATAAACGCGCTCGAAGCTTTGAGGGAGCCTTGCGACGTCACGCTGACGTCCGACTCAAAATATATGATAGATTCTATAACGAAACGCTGGGTTTACGGCTGGCGCGATCGCGGCTGGGTAAAATCGGACAAGACTCCGGCGCTGAATCCCGACTTGTGGGAGCGGCTGCTGAAGCTGCTCGAAACACACACAGTCAGATTTGTCTGGGTCAAGGGTCACGCCGGACATCCATACAACGAACGCTGCGACGCGCTTGCCGTAGCCGAAGCCGAGCACTACCGCAACAGCTGAGCGCGCTCCGCAACAGATATGTCACGACACTTCCGCGTATACATTCGCTGGTTGGAAATGCATTCATAAATAATTTACATCGAATTAAGTCGATGTATGTTGCAAAGTATACCAAAATGGTATACAATATATATGTAAGCAAAATCAACGTCTTCACACAAAATCCTCGCTATAGCGTGGTGAGTCTGGAGATTGAATATATGATTACAGAAACAATCAAACAACGGGGTGGATAAATATGCCAGAAAAATTTGTATATGCGGACAACGCGGCGACGACGCGCGTGTCCCAATCGGTGCTTGACGCGATGCTGCCCTACTTTGGCGAAGAATACGGCAATCCGTCGAGCTTGCACTCGAAAGGCAGAGAAGCGAGCGCCGCGCTTGGCGACGCGCGGGCAAGAATCGCAAAGCTGCTCGGGGCTAAGGAAAGCGAGATATACTTCACCGCGAGCGGCTCGGAGGCTGACAACTGGGCAATCAAGGGCGCGGCATATGCCAATCGCGACCGCGGCAAGCATATAGTATCGACAAAAATCGAACATCACGCGGTACTCTATTCGCTGAAAGCGCTCGAACGCGAAGGCTTCGAGGTGACGCTTGTCGACGTAGATCAAGGGGGCAGAGTCTCGCCCGAAGCGGTAGCGAACGCGGTCAGGGAGGACACTGTGCTTGTTTCGGTCATGACCGCAAATAACGAGGTCGGCACAATCGAACCGATAGCCGAAATCAGCGCGGCGGTCAAGCAAAAGAATCGAAAGACCTTGATTTTTACCGACGCGGTGCAGGCGGCAGGAACGCTCAGGCTCGACGTCCGTGAGCTCGGAGTCGATATGCTCAGCCTTTCGGGACACAAGCTGCACGCACCAAAGGGTGTCGGCGCGCTCTATATCCGGAACGGAATACGCGTATCGAACCTGATTGACGGCGGCGGACAGGAGCGCTCGCGGCGGGGCGGAACCGAAAATCTTCCTTATATAATAGGGCTGGCAAAAGCCCTTGAGGACGCGGTCGCCGGAATCGATGAAAACGCTCGGGTCTCGGCAATGCGCGACCGGCTGATCGACGGGATTCTCGATAAGATCCCGTATACCCGACTGAATGGAGCGCGCGAGCAAAGATTACCCGGGAATGTAAATATATCGTTCGATTACATCGAGGGCGAAAGCCTATTGCTCTGGCTCGACATGAACGGAATCTGCGCGTCGACCGGCTCGGCCTGCTCGTCGGCATCGCTCGAAGCGTCGCACGTATTGCTTGCGCTTGGCGTGCCGGTTGAATCGGCGCACGGCTCGCTGCGGCTGTCGCTCGGTCGGGACAATACAGACGACGACGTCGACTACATACTGCAAGTCCTGCCCGGGATCGTCGAAAGACTGCGGAACATGAGCCCGCTTTATGAAAAGGTTAACGGCTCGAAGATCTGACGATGGAGATTTTCGAAAAAACAGGGAGCATAGAGGTACCGCTCTCAATACATCAACAAATATACGGGAGGTAATATAAATGTACAGCGAAAAGGTAATGGAGCACTTCACGAATCCGAGAAATGTCGGCGAGCTTTCTGGAGCAAACGCCGTGGGAGAGGTCGGCAACGCGGCCTGCGGCGATATCATGAAGATGTATCTTAAAATAAATGACGACAATATCATTGAGGACGTCAGGTTCAAGACATTCGGCTGCGGAGCCGCGATCGCGACATCGTCGATGGCGACCGAGATGATCAAGGGAAAGTCGGTCGACGAGGCGCTCAAGCTGACAAACAAAGCCGTAGTCGAGGCGCTCGACGGACTTCCGCCGCAGAAGCTGCACTGCTCGGTGCTCGCCGAGGAGGCGGTAAAGGCAGCAATTGCCGATTATTACGACAAGAAGGGGATAGCACACGATCTGCATCCGCATTGCGACGGCTGTTGTGACGCCTGTGCGAAGGAGCATTAATAACGATAAATCACAAATATTCAATACGAGATACGCTTAGAATCAAATCAGGACATAAATTTATGGATTTATCCGGAATTCAAACAAAATTATAAACAAGTGAACGGCGGCGTCAGATTGGGAACGCCGTCGTTTTCTTTATCGTCACATGACGGTCATACAGCCGGAAAGTAATTAATAAACATATGAAATTATTTACGTCTGCGATATAAATACTAACATATTTTGGTATCATTAGCATTACAAGGAATTAATTTCTTAAAAGGTGATGAATTTGTGCAGTTTGCCGATGCGTAGAAAAATAGTCTTAAAAATTGTATAATATGTACAACCAAAAGCGCAATTACGTAACAATGTAATAGACGGCGCTGGTAAAAATACGGTAAATGAAATTTACCCAATATACTTATATAGTATTTTACAAAGCAAAAGTGTTCAGAAAATACGCAATATTCTCCGGGAAATAAGGTAAATAATAATTACCCACGCTTAACCGAACGACAAGACTCTGACAAGAGACGACTTTGCGGCTTCAATCGAAAAAATGTGAACGGTCGCTCGATGTTTTCAACGGAACATTGACACGGGCTTCAATGATAAAAGTTTGAAAATACCGCTATTGACTTTTGTCGGGCGTTATGATATTATATTTGTATGAAAAAATCGGTGGGCTGGCAGACGATGAGCATCGGTAATCGAATGTATCATAAAGACGCTTTGTTCGCACGATTGGCTCATTGTCTGTCCGTTGTGACCGCGCGTCCACGCATATGTGCCATAAATGCCGTCTCGGCGTTCGGGATATTCGCGGCAGGCTGCAAAGCTATTATTTTCCCTTCAAAGTAAATTCTTGGCAGGAGGAAAGGTTAATGAAAAAAACAAAATTGACAAGGTTAATTGCTGTTTTTTTATCATTGATGATGCTCTACTCCGTGATTGGAGCCGGCGCCTTTACGGTATCGGCTGCTGAGGAAGGCGAGGAAGACACGGCCTCATCGACGGTAAGCTATGATATAGCCGACGTCCAGGACCTGCTCAACGCCGAATCCTACGCCGATTACGCGGAGCGCAACGCGGATATCCCGCGCGGCACATCAACGATAACAATCAACGCGGTTGACTACAACGCGGAGCTGACCGACGCCGATGTTGAGGTCGTGAACAATTATAACGGCTCGACCGGCAGCGCGCTGCTCACGCCGAACACCGGTTCAGTGGTGTGGGACGTCGAGATTCCGAAGACCGGAAAATACGCGATCGACATCGAGTATTCATTCCCGACCGACGGAAAATCGACCGCGATCGAGCGCAAGCTGCGCATCGACGGCGAGTATCCGTTCAAGGGTATAAGATACCTCTCGTTTACTAAGGTATGGCAGGATCAGTTCGAAACTGACGAGAACGGAAACGACGCGTACAAAACCGATATAAACGGCAATGACATCAAGGCTCAAAAGGAAATCGTACCTACGTGGAGAACCTACACTTTAAGCGACTCCACCGGTTACGACATAGACCCGTATGAGGTAGTCTTTGAGGCCGGTTCGCACACGCTGGCACTCGAAGCCGACCGCGAGGTGCTGGTCATAAAGTCGATTACGATTTACCCGTATGAAGACCTTCCTACATGGGAAGACGTCAAGGCTGAATATTCAACTAACGGCTATCAGCCGGCGACCGGAGCCGAACCGATAATTCTCCAGGCGGAGTTCCCGGACTACACTTCGGACAGCACGATCTATGCCGCAAACGACAGAACCTCGGCTCTCACTCAGCCGCAGAGCTCTTCGAAGTCGCTTCTGAACACGCTCGGAAGTACGAAGTGGCAGTCGGTCGGACAGTGGATTGAGTATTCGTTCACCTGCGAAAAGAGCGGTCTTTACGACATAGTCACCCGCTACAAGCAGTCGGATGTCTCGGGTATGTATACCTCACGCCGTATTTACATAAACGGCGAGATTCCGTTCGAGGAAGCCAATTATCTTCAGTTCAATTACTCGGATACCTGGCAGACCGAAGTCCTAAACAACGGACAGGAGCAGTTCCAATTTTACTTTGAAGAGGGACAGACCTATACAATCAAGCTTGAAGTCGTACTCGGCGGCATGAGCGAGATCATCGGTCGGGTTCAGGAATGTCTTACATCAATCAACAACGATTATCTGAAGATACTCCAGATCACCGGTGCTGACCCCGACGTTTACCGCGACTACAACTTCAGAAACCTGATCCCCGATACTATCAAGGATCTGTACGCACAGTACCTTGAGCTGACCGCGGTTTCGAATCTCATCACCGAGATCAACGGAATCAAGGGAAGCAACACCGCAACGCTTGACAACGTCGCGCGCGTGCTTCAGACGATGGCTACCGATGAAGACGAGGTCGCAAGAAATATGGCGACCTTGAAGAGCTACATCGGTACTCTCGGTACCTGGCTCAACACCGCGACAAACCAGCCGGTGCTCCTCGACTACATCTGCATCCAGCCGTCCGGTGAAGAGCTTCCCAAGGCTGAAGCAAACTTCTTCCAGGCAGCCGGATTCGAAATTACCTCGTTCGTAATGTCCTTCTTCACCGACTACAACAACCTCGGCGCGACCATCGAGCTTGATGAGGATGACGTAATCGAGGTTTGGATCGCGACCGGACGTGACCAGGCACAGGTCGTCCGTTCAATGATCGATAACGGCTTCACTTCCCAAACGAACATCGGCGTTTCGCTGAAGCTCGTAACCGCGGGTACGCTTTTACCGGCAACCCTTTCGGGTACCGGACCTGACGTAAACCTCGGAAGCGCGCAGGGCGACCCGGTGCAGTACGCAATTCGTAACGCGGTGCTGCCGCTGAATGATTTTGACACCTTCGACGAAGTAACGTCGCGCTTCTCCGAAGCCGCGATGGTTCCGGTAACGCTGTACGGCACGACTTACGGTCTGCCGGAAACCCAGACCTTTAATATGCTCTTCTACCGCAAGGATATCTTCGCGGAGCTTGGAATTGACATTCCTAAGACCTGGGACGACTTGATGTCGATAGTTCCGTATCTTCAGTACAACCACATGGAAGTCGGTCTGCCGAAGGAGCTTGCCGGTCTCCAGATGTTCCTCTACCAGATGGGCGGCGAGCTTTATGCCGACGAAGGTATGAGAATCAACCTCGACTCAAACGTCGCGCTTGAAGCGTTCGACTATGAGTGCTCCTTCTTTACACAGTATTCGTTCCCGGTAACCTATGACTTCCCGAACCGTTTCAGAACCGGTGAAATGCCGCTCGGTTTCGCAGACTATATCGGCACCTACAACCAGCTGTCGATATTCGCGACTGAAATCCGCGACCTCTGGGAATTCGTACCGATCATCGGTATGGAGGACGAAAACGGCAACATCAACAACGTTTCGGTATCTACAATTACCGCGCTTGTTATGATGAACGGCTGCAAGAACCCCGAGAACGCATGGAAGTTCATGGACTGGTACACCTCCGCTGAAACCCAATCGACTTACGCAAACGAGATGGTCGCGATAGTCGGACAGGGCGCGATGTACGCAACCGCTAATAAGGAAGCGCTCGAATCGCTGCCGTGGTCGACGACCGACCTTGAGAATATTCAGGCGCAGTACAACAACCTCGCCGCTATTCCTGAAATGCCGGGCGGCTACATCATCACTCGTTACGTACAGTTCGCGTTCCTTGACGCTTATAACAACAACGCTGACCCTGTAGAAGCACTGCTCGGCTACGTTGATGATATCAACAAGGAAATCACGAGAAAGCGTAAAGAATTCGACCTTGATACCCTCGAGCTGGGCGAAACTCTGGCTGACAGAGAAGCGGCTCAGAACAATGAGGAGACCACAGCCGAATAATCGCAAAACAGTAATCCTCCTGCCAAAATCCGATATCCGGTCGGGGAAACCCGGCCGGGGAATATCGGGCTCTTGACAGTGTATCTACTAAATCTGTTATAAGGAGAGAACAAACATGTCACAGAACGCAGCGGCGGTAAACAATTCGCCAAAGCCGACGGCTCGCAAGGACATGACAAAGGCGCAGTGGACGCTGAAGGAAATACGTCGCAACAAAACGGCGTATATAATGATAGCTCCTTTCATGATTCTGTTCACTATCTTTACTGTCTTCCCTGTTGCGCTGTCGATCATTCTGAGCTTCACGCAGTTCAACCTGCTTGAAATACCGGTGCCTGTCTTCATGGATAACTACATCAGATTGTTCCTTGACGACGACATATTCCTTACCGCCTGCCAGAATACGCTCGTATTCGCGGCAGTCACAGGACCGGCTTCCTACTTCTTGTCCCTGCTCATCGCATGGTTCATAAACGAGCTTACCCCGAAGATCCGTGCGCTTGTAACCCTCGTCTTCTACTCTCCGTCGATTTCGGGTTCGGTTTACCTCATTTGGGGTATCATCTTCTCGGACGACGCGTACGGTTACGCTAACGCGTGGCTGACCGAGTTCGGTATAATTACCGAGCCTATACTTTGGTTCCACGATGAAAAATACGTCATGGGTCTTTGTATAGTAGTCGCGCTTTGGACCTCGCTCGGTACCTCGTTCCTTTCGTTCATCGCAGGTCTTCAGACCATCGACAAATCGCTTTATGAAGCCGGCGCGGTCGACGGTGTAAGAAACAGATGGCAGGAGCTCTGGTACATTACCCTTCCGACTATGAAGCCGCAGCTTATGTTCGGTGCGGTCATGTCGATAACCGGTTCGTTCGGATTCGGCGCTATAGTTACCGCGCTCGCCGGTATGCCGTCTGTCAATTATGCGGCGCATACGATTATGCACCACCTTGAGGACTACGGCGGACAGCGTTTCGAGGTCGGTTATTCGTCGACTATCGCGGTCGTGCTGTTTGTAATAATGGTCGGCGCTAACCTGATAGTCAAAAAATTATTATCGAAGGTAGGACAATAAGATGGCAAGATTAAGAACCAGAAAACATAAAGTTGTCCTCAACCGCTCAGTTGGCGGTGATATCGGTATCAACGTTTTGCTCATCCTCATGGGCGCGTTCATGTTCCTGCCGATGCTTTACGTTATAATGCAGTCTCTGAAGCCGCTTGACGAACTCTGGATGTTCCCGCCGCGCTTTTACGTTGTAAGCCCGACGCTTAAAAACTTCTCCGACTTGTTCAAGCTGATGAGCACCTCGTGGGTTCCGTTCTCCCGCTACATATTCAACACTGTGTTTATCTCGGTAGCCGGAACACTCGGCAACCTGCTTCTGTCCTCGCTCGCCGCTTACGCGCTCGCGAAGATAAACTTCCCCGGACGCGGCTGGATATTCCAGGTAATCGTCCTTTCGCTGATGTTCAACTCAACGGTCACCAGCATTGCAAACTTCTTAACGATGTCGACCCCTCACTGGATTGACACCTATCTCGCAATCATCGTTCCGGCATGGTGTACTTCTCTCGGACTTTACCTGATGAAGAACTTCATGGATACCGCGGTATCAGACGCGGTGCTCGAGTCCTCACGACTTGACGGCGCGACCGAATTCTACACATTCTTAAAGATAGCGATGCCGATGGTTAAGCCGGCTTGGCTGACTCTGATCATCTACTCGTTCCAGACTCTGTGGAACGCCGGCGGTTCTATCTACATCTATTCCGAACAGTTAAAGACCTTCAACTACGCAATCAGCCAGATCGTTGCCGGCGGAATCGCCCGTGCGGGCGCGAGTGCCGCTTCGACAGTTATCATGATGGCGGTGCCGATCACCGTCTTCGTCGTCACTCAGAGTAATATCATTGAGACGATGGGCTCATCGGGTATGAAGGACTAAGGAGGGTAAATATGAAAAAAATATCAAGAATACTTACCCTCGCGGCACTGGTGATTCTTGTGCTCGGCTGCCTTCCGATCAACGCTATCACTCCGTATTCAACTTATACCTACTCAATCGACGGCTTTTCGCTTATGTCGCCTGACGCATACACACCGGACAGACAGATCGATTCGACCTATATGGGCGTAACTCCGGCAATAGACGACCCGCGCGATTTGTTCGTAGATCAGTATAAGAATGTTTACATCGCGGACGCCGCGAACAACCGTATCGTTGTACTTGACAGATATTACAAGCTCAAGTTCTACATAAATACGTTTGTCAACGGACAGGGTGTACCGGACTCGCTGACTAATCCTTCGGGTGTATATGTAACCGAGGATAAGATTTATGTAGCCGACACTGACAACAACCGTATTGTAATGTTTGAGCTCGATGGTACCTTCTATAAGGTTATCGAAGAGCCTGACTCGGATGTTTTCCCGTCCGGTTCTATTTACAAGCCGGTCGCAATCGCAGTCGATAACTATGGTCGTATCTACGTTATTTCGTCGACTACATACATGGGCGTCATCGCGATAAACGAAAACGGAGACTTCCAGGGCTTCATCGGCGCGCAGAAGGTTACAATCGACGCGCTCTCGATAATCTGGAGACGTTTCCAGACCGAAGAGCAGAGAGCTTTGTCGCAGCAATATGTATCGACCGAGTTCAACAACATCACCATCGACGACAAAGGCTTCATCTATGTAACCACCTCGTCTATCGACGAGAATCAGCAGCAGGCGGCTATAAACTCGAAGGACGGAACTTATGCTCCTGTCAAGAAGCTGAACACCGCAGGTTCGGATATCATGAAGCGTAACGGTTTCTTTGGTCCGGGCGGTGAAGTTAACATCACGAATATCTCGACCGCTGACATTACAGGTCCTTCGAAGATAATCGACGTCGCTATCGGACCGGAGGAGACCTGGTCGATAATCGACGAAAAGCGCAGCAAGATTTACACCTATGACTCCGACGGAAATCTTCTGTTCATCTTTGGCGATACCGGACAGCAGCTCGGTAACATTCAGTCTATCGAAGCTATTGCCTACCTCGATAATGACATTCTCATTCTTGACAAAACCTCTGATAACATCACTGTTTACAGACGTACTGAGTACGGCGATCTGCTGCTTGAAGCTATCAGAAACACAAATGAACGTAACTACGACACTACGATTGACTACTGGATGGAAATACTTAAGCGCAACAACAACTTTGACTCGGCTTACATCGGTATAGGAAAGAGCCTTTACAGAAGCGCTGACTACGAAGAATCGCTTACCTATTACAAATCCGCGTATGACACGGAGAATTACTCCGAATCGTTTAAGGAAATCAGAAAAGCTTGGATTTCGAAGTATATCGTTCTGATTCCGATAATCGTAATTGCGATCGTTGTCCTTATCGTATTGTTCAACAAATACGCGGCTAAGCTCAACAAGAAGACACAGCTCAAAAAGGGAAGAAAGACCTTCTGGGAAGAGCTTATCTACGCGAACCATGTTATTTTCCACCCGTTCGACGGTTTCTGGGATTTGAAGCATGAATATCGCGGATCGGTAAGAGCCGCGTTCGTATGGATTGTAATCGCTATTCTGACATTCTATTATCAGAGCGTCGGTACCGGTTATATCTTCAATCCTCAGGAAGGCGGCTCGACAATATTGGTTCAGCTGACCGCGGTGCTCGTTCCTGTACTGCTTTGGACCGTATCCAACTGGTGCTTGACCACTCTGTTCGACGGCGAAGGCAGCTTCAAGGATATCTTCGTCGCAACCTCTTACGCTCTGGTGCCGATTCCGATACTTATTATCCCGTCGGTCATCATATCAAACTTCTCGCTCGCATCTGAAGCTACCATTATCAATCTGCTTGTCTCGCTCGCATTTATCTGGTGCGGTCTCTTGATCTTCTTCGGCACAATGGTAACTCACGACTACACTTTCTCGAAGAATATCATTACATCTCTCGGCACAATCGTCGGAATGGCTATTATCATGTTTATTGGTATCCTGTTCTCGACGCTGCTTGCTAAGATTGTAAGCTTTATTTCGAGTATTGTTATCGAAATCACGTATCGTATGTAATAACAGGATAGGAGTTATAGTAAATGAAAAAATTCAGATTATTATCGGCATTCCTGACTGTTGTTATGGTTTGGGGTGTGCTTGCAAGTCTCCCGGTCTTTGCCGCAGAGGCTGAGACCACCGAAGACGGCGTTCTGATTCCTGGATGGGACGACGAAGAAGGAGTTCCTACCATTGATTATGTAACACAGCTCTTCAACACTCCCGAGGATAAGCTGGCTACCATGACAAAGTATCTCGATAAGGGAAACTTTGAATTGTATGTAGAGCCGATTTCTGGTGAAATTGCGTATGTCAACAAAGTGACCGGACAGATTCTTTTCTCGAATCCATACGACGTCTCCCAGACAAGCGCATCGGAATCAATAAAACAACAGCTTCTCTCGCAGATAGAGATCAAGTATACCGACAACGACTCTCAGCTCGAGCTTCACAGCTTTGTTGAAGCCTGCCAGAGAGGTCAGATCGTCGTAAAGAAGATTAAAAACGGCGTTCGTGTCGAATATACTATGGGTCGTGAAGAGACCCGTAAGCTCGTTCCGAAACAGATTGAAAAATCACGTTTCGAAACTCTGATTCTCGCGAATATCCCCGAGGGAACCGCGCTCAACAAGATGAACGCGTTCTATCAGCTCAAGGACCCGTTTGATCCGAACCTGACAGAGCGTGCAAAGCGTGAGCTGCAGGCAACCTTCCCCATAACAAACGAAATGGCGATCTACATCTTCGACCCGTATGCGTCCGACCGTGAGCTTAACGAAATCGAAGGCTACATCAAGCAGTACTGCCCTGAATATACGTATGAAACCCTCGAAGAGGACCATACGATGACAGAGTATGAAGGAAAGGATGAAGCGCCGGTTCTGTTCAGACTTTCGCTCGAATACACGCTCGATGAAGATGGCTCGCTCGACGTTCGTCTCCCCGCGAACGGTATCCGTTTCGACGAGAGCTCGTTCCAGCTCGACTCGATCACTCCCCTGCCGTGGTTTGGAGCCGGTTCGAGCAATTACAGCGGCTACACATTCATCCCCGACGGTTCGGGTACACTCGTCCGTTTTGAGGACGTCGGAACCAAGCCGCTGACCCTGTCCGGTCAGATTTACGGACCTGACTACGCATATCAGGAAATCACTGGCTTCCAGCACAAGGAAGTTATGAGACTTCCGGTATTCGGTGTAGTTGAAACAAATGTAGCACTCCCGATAACAGAAACTGACGCCACCACCGGTGAGACCACGACGACCTACGCCGAGATTGAAACGGCAGACGGTGAGATTTACGAGAAAAAGACCAACGGCTTCCTCGCGATTATTGAGGAAGGCGACGCACTCGCAAGCATCACCACCGAGCACGGCGTTACAGTTCATTCCTACAACAGTGTCAACGCGTCCTTCTCGCCTCGTCCTAAGGACTCGTATAACCTCGCTGAAGCGATTTCGGCAGGTCAGGACGCTACCTACACGGTCGTTTCCGAGCGTAAATACACCGGAAGCTATCGCATTAAGTACATAATGCTGACTGAGCCCGAGCTCGCGGAAGCTACTGGTTTTTCCGATTATTATGAAGCATCTTATGTCGGCATGGCTACCGCATACAGAGAATACCTTGAGAATGAAGGAATTCTCACCGACCTTGAAAATGTAAGCGATTCGATCCCGCTTTACATTGAATCGTTTGGCTGCCTTGAGGATATCGAGCGCATCCTTTCGATCCCTGTTGAAGTTTTGAAGCCGTTGACCACATTCGAAGATTTGAAGTCGATGTATACACAGCTCTCTGAAGCCGGTATTACAAACGTCAACTTCAAGCTCACCGGATTTGCAAACGGTGGTATGAACGATACCTCAGCGTATAATGTTAAGTTCGAAAAGGTAGTCGGCGGTAACGACGGCTTCACTGAATTCGTTTCTTACGCACAGTCCAACAACTTCGGCGTATATCCTGATTTCGACTTTGCGAACATCGGTATGTTCGAAATGTTCGACGGCGTTTCGATGAGAAAGCACCTCATCAAGACGATGGATAACCGCTACACAAGTAAGCGTTATTACGACTCTACGCTCCAGTCCTACGAGAGAGGTTACTCGCTCGCGGTATCTCCGTCGGTTTATGACTATTTCTACGAGCATTTCAAAGAGGACTACTCTGATCTCAGCCCGATGGGTCTGTCCGTATCAACTCTCGGTACCGACCTGAACTCCGACTTCGATAAGAAGGAGCCGTACAACCGCGAGGACAGCAAGGAATTCACGACCGACCTGCTTGCAGATATTGAAACTGACTACCAAAACGTCATGATCGATGGTGGTAACCTTTACTCGCTGCCGTATGCGGATCATATTATCAATGTTTCGCTCGACTCCAGCCGCTTCTCTAATGCAAGTGAGGCTGTGCCGTTCATGGGTATGGTGCTTCATGGTAGTATGAACTTCGCCGGCACTGCTATCAATATGGCAGGCGACACCCAGTATGAACTGCTTAAGGCTATCGAAAACGGCGCGTCACTTTACTTCACGCTTTCGATGCAGAACACTTCGCTGCTTAAGGAAGACATTGAATTCAACAAGTACTATTCAATATCGTTTGATATTTGGTATGAAGAACTTGTTTCGCTTTACAACACGCTCAATGACGCGATCGGTGATGTTCAGGACAAGAAGATCGTCGACCATGAATTCCTGATTGGCGAGCGCGTACCGTCCGCTGAAGAAATTGAAGCTGACCGTATCGCCGAGGAGGAAGCAAGACTCGCTGAGGAAGAAGCTGAAGCACTTGCGGCTGAAAAGGCTGAAAAGAAGGAGCTTCTTGAACAGAGACTCGCAGAACTCGCAGGTGAAGAGTATGAGCCTGAGGAGCCAGAGGAGGAAGAAGAAGAGGAAGTCGTCACCGAAGGTTACCAGTATACTAAGTATACCTCCGACGACGGCAGAATCGTCAAGGTCACCTACGAAGGCGGAAAGTCTTTCATACTCAACTACAACAACTTTGAAATCACTGTCGTTGATGATGGTACTACCTACACAATCGGCGCACTTGATTTCGTTCAGGTTGATTAATTAAAAGAGAGGTGTAATAAATGAACAGCGAATTAAAGCTCAATAGTGTACCCGCTGCTAAAAAGCGTAAGCGTGGTGCCTCTCTTGATAATCGCAAAGCGCGTGCGGGCTGGATGTTTGTAATGCCGTTCGTCTTAAGCTTTATCATAATCTACCTGCCGATCATCATTGACTCGATAAAGTACAGCTTTAACAAGATCAAGATCGGTCAGGGCGGTGGCTACACACTCGAGTTCGTAGGCTGGGAAAACTATCAGGAAGCGTTGTTTGTCGACCCGCAGTTCGTTCAGACGCTTACCTCCGGTATCCAGCAGCTTATCTTCGACATCCCGGCAATAGTCATATTCTCGCTCTTTATGGCAGTGCTTTTGAACCAGAAAATGGTCGGACGCGCCGCATTCCGTGCAATCTTCTTTATCCCGGTTATAATCTCGACCGGTATCATTGACAAGATTGACCAGGCAAACACCATGCTCGACTACATGGAGAACGTCGAAGAGGGTATCAACGACGGTTCCGGACAGAATACGACCAACGAAATCTTGTCCGCGGTCGATATCGAGCGTTTGTTCGACAACATGAAGGTTGGTACCGAGCTGGTTGACTACGTTGTAACGATGGTTAACAACGTCTACAACATCATCAACCGTTCAGGCGTACAGATGCTGATTTACCTCGCAGGTCTGCAGTCCATCTCGCCGTCGATTTACGAATCGTGCGATATAGACGGTGCGACTGCATGGGAAACCTTCTGGAAGATCACCTTCCCGATGATCAGCCCGATGATCCTCGTAAACGCGATTTACACAGTCATCGACTCGTTTACATCACAGTCCAACCAAGTTATGTCTTACATTTCGAATGTATATGACCAGGCTGGAGGAAACGTACTTAGCTCGGCAATGGCGTGGATTTACTTCCTTATCGTTCTTATCATTATCGGTTTGGTTGCCGCACTGCTCAGCGCGTATGTATTCTACCAGAAGCGCGATTAATGGAGGGTAAAAAATGAATTCTCAACAGGCACCTCAGGCTCCCCGCGTAATGAAGGAGAGCAAAAATAAGATCAGAGTTGAGTTTGAAAGAACCCCTCTAAAAGACAGGTTAAAGGCGAAATTCTTAAACCTTAACTTCCTTACAAATGTCGTCTGGGTTATTTTCAGACTGGTTCTGCTGATTGGTATTTCGTATGTCATTCTGTTCCCGTTCTTCGCGAAGATCTCCGGCTCATTTATGAGCCGTGAGGACTTCGTCGACGTAACGGTCAAGCTGATACCGAAATATCCTACGCTTGACACTTACAGAGCTATCATCCAGGAAAATGATTATTTCACAGCACTTCTGAACACGACGATGCTGTCGGTTCTCTGCGGCATTATCCAGACATTTATGTGCTGTGTAATCGGCTACGGTCTTGCGAAGTTCAAGTTCAAAGGAAGCAAGCTTATATTCTTCCTTGTCATCTTCACGATGGTTGTTCCGCACAGAACACTCCAGCTCTCGATGTTCATGAAGTTCAGATACTTCGATATCCTCGGAATCTTCAATCTCCTTGGTGGCGGAGTGTTCGAAGGATTAAAAGTTTTACCTTTCACATCCCTGAACCTGAACAACACGTATTGGCCTCTGGCACTTCTGTCGATTGGCGGACTTGCGTTCAAGAACGGCTTGTACATCTTTATGATGCGTCAGTTCTTCCGCGGTGTACCGGATGAGCTTGAAGAATCTGCGTACATCGACGGCAGCGGCACTTTCAGAACCTTTATTCAGATTATACTTCCGCTTTCTGTTCCGATGATGATCACAATCTTCCTGTTCGCGTTCTCGTGGCAGTGGACAGATAACTTCTATACAACGATATTCTTCACGAAAGCCTCGATGGTTCTGATGCCGGATATTATTGCGATACCAAAGACATTGGATACCGCATATGCGGCGCAGAACTTGTATGAATCGGCGATACGTAATACCTGCGGTCTGCTGATACTCGCTCCTCTGCTCATAATCTACATTTTCATGCAGAGATTCCTTATCGGCGGTATCGAGCGTTCTGGTATTGTCGGTTAATGAAATCAAACCAATAGTAAAAAGAGACAGTCGAATGGCTGTCTCTTTTTTATTGTGTTATAGATTTTAATATTTTCCGCAGTAATAAGTTTATTATAACGGCAAGTTAAAATGCCGCATATCGCGACAATAAACAGAATAAAATATCCCCTCGAATTAGCTTCGAGGGGATTACAAATCAGGATTATCAGATTATCGTTTTACCTTCGTATACTTTGACCGCGCCGCCCGAAAGGAATACAGCGTCGTCCGTGTAACGAATCTTGAGGTCGCCGCCTTTGAGCTTTACGGTGATTTCCTCGTTCTTCGGACAGTAGCCGTTTTCAACCGCCGCGACGACAGCCGCACAAGCGCCGCTGCCGCAGGCGAAGGTTTCGCCCGAACCGCGTTCCCAAACTCGCATCTTTAATGTGGTTCGATTCAAAACCTTGATGAATTCGGTGTTGACGCGCTCGGGGAAAAGCGGGTCGTTTTCAAACTTCGGTCCGATAACTTCGAGGTTCAAATTGTCGAGCGGAGCATCGAGATCTTCGCTGAATACGACACAATGCGGGTTGCCCATGGATACGCAAGTAATGCGGTAACGTCCGTCAGCGACCTGAACCGGTACGCCTATCGCGGTATTTCCGGCGAGCTTGACAGGTATCAGCGCCGGCTTTAATTCAGCCTTGCCCATATCAACTGTCGCCCAGCTTACTTCACCATTGACCTTCTCGACGGTGACTTTGCGGACGCCGCTCAAGGTTTCAATGGTAACGCTGTCGCCCTCGACAAGCTGGTTGTCAATCATATATTTCGCGATGCAGCGCGCCGCGTTGCCGCACATCTTGCCCTCGGTTCCGTCAAGATTGAACATACGCATCTTGACGTCAGCCTTGTCGGACGGATACATCAGCACAACGCCGTCGCCGCCGATGCCGAAGTGACGGTCGGCGAGTCGAATTGACAGTCCCTCAGGATTGTCGATCTTCTGGTTGAAGCAGTTGAAGTAGATGTAGTCATTGCCGCAGGCTTCCATTTTTGTGAACTCGAGCGAAGCCTTTTCGGTGCGCATATCGTTGATGTCAACAAGCTCGGTGCAGGCCTGCGAATAACGGCTCTTAAGGCAATCGGCGACCGCGTTAGCGGTGTCGATCGAAGTCAGACAGGGAATCGCGCGCTCGACTGCTTTACGGCGAATCTTTACGCTATCGCGCGACGGAATTCGTCCTTTTGCGGAGGTCGAAATCACATAGTCGATCCAGCCGCTCTCGATGAGTTTGAGCGTGTTGTTCTCGCCCTCGTGAATCTTGTCGACGACCTTGACTTTCATGCCGTAATCTTCGATAACTTTCGCAGTACCGCGGGTAGCGTACAACTCGAATCCGAGGTCATAATAACGCTTCGCTACCTCGCCGACCTCCGACTTGTCACTGTCACGTACCGTGATGAATACGCCGCCATGCTTTTTAAGCGTGTAGCCGGCTGCGATCAGTCCTTTGTAGAGCGCTTCTTCGCGTGTGCTTGCCAGACCGAGTACCTCACCGGTAGATTTCATCTCGGGTCCGAGGTGATTGTCGACGTTCATCAGCTTCTCGAACGAGAATACCGGAACCTTGACTGCGACATACGGCGAGGTTTTATAAAGACCGACTCCATACCCCATATCCTTGAGCTTTTCACCAAGCATAGCGCGGGTCGCGAGGTCGACCATCGGAACACCGGTGACCTTGCTGATATAAGGAATTGTGCGCGAAGAACGCGGGTTGACTTCGATTACATAAAGCTGGTCATGGTAAATTAAATACTGGATGTTGACAAGTCCCATGATTTTGAGCGAGACTGACAGCTTCTTCGTGCAGTCGATGATGTCGTTACGCAACTTGTCGTTGATATTCCATGCCGGGTAGACCGCGATCGAGTCGCCCGAATGGATACCGGTGCGCTCGACGTGCTCCATGATTCCGGCGATGAGGATGTCCTCGCCGTCGCAGATCGCGTCGACCTCAAGCTCGATACCCATCAGATATTTGTCGATCAGCACCGGATTCTCGATGTTGTGCGACAGGATGATCGCCATGTATTCCTTGATGTCGTCGTCGGTGAACGCGATTATCATATTCTGTCCGCCGAGGACGTAGGACGGGCGCATCAGCACCGGATATCCGATCCGGTTCGCGATTTCAAGCGCTTCCTCGGTGGTCATGACCGTGTAGCCGACCGGTCGTTTGATTTGGTGCTCCTCGAGCAGCTCGTCGAAGCGCTCGCGGTCCTCAGCGGCGTCGATCGAGTCGGCGCTCGTGCCGAGAATGTTTATATTCTGCTTTGATAAGAACTTGGTCAGCTTGATAGCAGTCTGACCACCGAACGCGACGACGACTCCGACCGGATTCTCGGTCTCGATGATGTTCATCACGTCCTCGTTGGTCAGCGGCTCGAAGTAGAGTCGGTCGGCGGTGTCAAAGTCGGTCGAAACCGTCTCGGGGTTGTTGTTGACGATGACGACGTCATATCCGGCTTTCTTCAGCGACCAGACACAGTGTACCGAAGCGTAGTCGAATTCGATACCCTGACCGATGCGGATAGGTCCGGCGCCAAATACGATCACCGTTTTCTTGTCGGGCGATTTGTGCTCGTTGATGAATTCGGTAGCTTCGTTCTCGTCGTCATATGTCGAATAGAAGTAAGGAGTCTCGGCGCTGAATTCGGCCGCGCAGGTGTCGACCATTTTGTATACGGCGCGGCGGTGCATACCCTCGGGCAGCGGTTTGCCGGACAGCTCTTCGATTACCTTGTCCGGGAAGCCGAGCTTTTTCGCGTCGAGGTAGAGCTCACTTGTCAGCGGTTCGGTCGCGAGTATCTGTTCGAATTCGGCGAGGTGGCGCAGCTTGCAGAGGAACCACTCGTCAATCATAGTGCATTCATGTATGTGCTCGACCGAAACTCCGCGGCGGAGCGCTTCGTATACAATGAATATCCGCTCGTCGTCAATTTCATGCAGACGTGCTTCAATCTCGTCGTCGGTCATATCGCGGTACTTCGGCGCGGACATACTCGACATACCGATTTCGACTCCGCGTACGGCTTTCATCATCGCCTGCTCGAAGCTCGTGCCGATAGCCATTACCTCGCCGGTCGCTTTCATCTGCGTGCCGAGCGTGCGTTTCGCGTATACGAATTTATCGAACGGCCACTTCGGGAACTTGACGACTACATAGTCGATCGACGGCTCGAAGCAGGCGTAGGTCTTTTTCGTGACCGCGTTGACAATTTCAGGAAGCGTGTAGCCAATAGCGATTTTTGCCGCGACCTTGGCAATCGGATATCCGGTCGCCTTTGACGCGAGCGCGGACGAACGCGATACGCGCGGGTTGACCTCGATTACCGCGTATTCGAAGCTCTCGGGATGGAGCGCGAACTGCACGTTGCAGCCGCCTTCGATTTTCAGCTCGTTGATAATAGCGAGCGCGGCTGAACGCAGCATCTGATATTCCTTGTCGGACAATGTGACAGCCGGAGCGATGACGATGCTGTCGCCGGTGTGGACGCCGACCGGGTCTACATTCTCCATTGAGCAGATCGTGATTACGTTTCCGGCGCTGTCGCGCATTACCTCGAACTCAATCTCTTTCCAGCCCGAGACACACTTCTCGACCAGCACCTGATTTATCGGCGACAGGCGGAGTCCGGTCTCGGCGATTTCGATGAATTCCTCCTCGGTGTTGGCAATGCCGCCGCCGGTGCCGCCGAGCGTGAACGCCGGACGGATGATAAGCGGATAGCCGTTCGAGTGAGCGAACGCGAGCGCGGCTTCGATGTCATTGACAACGGTAGACGGAATGACCGGCTGACCGATTTTCATCATAGTATCCTTGAATGCCTGGCGATCCTCGGCTTTGTCTATAGTCTCGGGATTTGCGCCGAGCAGCTTGACTCCCATTTTGTCAAGGAAGCCTTCCTTGGCAAGCTGCATACTCAAGGTCAGACCGGTCTGACCTCCGAGCGTCGACAACAGGCTGTCGGGACGCTCTTTTTCGATGATGCGCTTGATGGTGGGGAGGGTCAGCGGCTCGATATATACCTCATCCGCCATTGCGTTATCGGTCATTATCGTCGCAGGGTTGGAGTTGACGAGTACGACCTCAAGACCGTCTTCCTTTAATGCGCGGCAGGCCTGTGTTCCCGCGTAGTCGAATTCGGCTGCCTGTCCGATTACAATAGGACCGGAACCGATTACCATGACCTTTTTTAACGCTTTATTGAGCGGCATATTATTTATCCTCCTTCATCATTTTAATAAATCTATCGAACAGAAACTCGGTGTCAAGCGGGCCGGCGGCGGCTTCGGGGTGGAACTGAACCGTGAACGCCGGAATCGACGTGTAGTCAATACCCTCGCAGGTGCCGTCGTTGCCGTTAACAAAGCTCATCGACGCGCCCTCGGGCAGCGAATCGGGCAGGATCTCGTAGCCGTGGTTCTGGCTCGTAATGAACACGCGCTTGTCGCTCAGACGGATTGCCGGCTGATTTTCACCGCGGTGTCCGTATTTGAGCTTTTTCGACTTCGCGCCCATCGCGAGCGCGAGCAGCTGATGACCGAGACAGATGCCGAACGTGGGTATTTTATATTCGCAGAGCTTTTTCATCTCGGCGATGATGCCCGGGTTGTAGGTCGGGTCGCCGGGGCCGTTCGAGAGCATGACGCCGTCCGGCTTCATTGCGACAATTTCCTCTGCCGTCGACGACGCGGGCATTTTTACTACCTCGCAGCCGCGCGCGAGCAGCTGGCGGCGGATATTCTCCTTTGTGCCGAAATCCCAGAGGACGACGCGGTATTTCTTATCTTCGGGAGTCATGATTTCGGGCTGCTTGCAGGTCACGCGCTCGACCGCGTCGCGTATCACATAACCGTGCAGCTCGGAAAGCGTTTCGTCAAGCTGTTCGGGAAGCGAATATGTGATCTTCGCGTTCATGACGCCGACCTCGCGCACGATGCGGGTCAGCGCGCGAGTGTCGATGTCGGACACGCCCACGACCTTATGCTCTTTCAAAAAAACGTCAAGAGCACCCTCGCTTCTGAAATTGGAAGGCTCTTGACATATATCGCGGACAATATAGGCGGCGAGTGCGATGTCTTTACATTCAAAATCAGACGGGATCACACCGTAGTTGCCGATGAGTGGGAATGTCTGGATGACGACTTGACCTAAAAAGCTGGGATCGGTCAGCGTTTCGAGATATCCGGACATTGAAGTGGTGAAAACAAGCTCGCCCATGGCTTCGGCTTCGTAACCGAACGACCTGCCGCGAAATACCTTACCGTTTTCGAGTATAAGGTAAACGGGTTTTGTGCGCATATTCATGATCATCCTTTCATAAATATCGAGGCTGCCGAAGTCGTCCGCGGCTCGCGTCGACTTCGTCTCCCCATAAAATTCTTATCCTATCATTCATATTATTATATCACAAAAAGCATATTCATGTCAATGCGTAATAATGTATAAATATAAATTAAATGCGTGATAAACGATAATGATGAATGACTAATAGCGAATAATAATTCGTGATATTCGGTTTTCACTGTTATAATCGAGAATTCGCGTCCGCGAAATCTACGTCATAAACGGTCAAACGACGTCATAAGCAACAAAGCCAGAATACTCGCGGTTTATAGCCTTAAAATACATATTAAGTCATGACACCTCAAATCTTCAGTGTTTTCTTCTTTTTAGACGCGTTCATCGAGCGGTCAAGGTAGGGCTTGATTTCACTGTACAGCCGGCTGGTGACAATTGAAAATAGAATATCGACAATGCAGAGCTGTCCTATGCGCGAGCTCATCGCGCCGCTGCGGATGAAGCTCTCGTCCGAAACCATGAACAAATTTACGTCGCAGGCGGAGGAAAGCGAGTTTTTGCCGAGCTTGGTTATACTGATAGTCGCCGCGCCGGTAGACTTCACGATATCGAGCGTTTCAAGCAGGTCGCGCGTTTCACCGGTGTAGGAGATGAACACGGCGACGTCGTCGCGAGACAGGTTTGACGCGGTGAGTATCTGCAAATGCGGGTCGATTTGCGCGGTCGCGATTTTGTTTATACGCAGGAATTTGTTCTGCGCGTCGAGCGCGACGAAGCCCGAATTGCCGACGCCGTAAAAGTCAATGCGTCTGGCGTGACAAAGCAGGTCGACCGCGTGATTTAACTCGTTGTAATCCATTATATCGACCGTGTTTTGTATGGCTTTTATATTATTTTCCGAAACTTTCGCGACAATTTCAATGGTGTTGTCGTTCGGATTTATATCTTTGTAGGAAAGCTCGCTGCCTTCATTCAGCATGATGTCGGCGTTGAGGTACATACAAAGCTCCTTGTAGCCGCTGTATCCGAGCGTTTTGCATAGCCGGACTACCGTCGGTTTACTTGTCTGACATCTGTCCGCAAGCTCGCTTATCGGCAGCTTTATGACCTCATTCGGATTGTCGATGATGTATTTTGCGATTCGCTTTTCACTTGCGGAGAGACGTTCGTAGCTCTCTTTGATATTGAGATAACAGCGCAGAAGAAACACCCCTTTTTGCTCTGATTTACGGCAAAATAATGCCAAAAGTTTTATGTTGTGGAACTATGGAACTTAGAATAGAAATATACTTGAAAATTATGCGATAAAATCCCATAATATCAGAATTATCATCGCTTCAAACTAAAAAATACTGATATATGGAACTTGTGAAACTAATTCTGTAACCGCGAAATTACAGCAGACCAAGCCTTGAAAAGCAGTCGCAGGCGGCTCCGAGCATATGCGCGCTCTCAAGCCGCTGCGAGCCGGTGATTTGTTCGAGCGATCCTATCCCTTTCAGCCGTGCTTCGAGCAGCTGCTTGAACAGCGGCAGCGCACGGCTGATTTGACCGCCGAGAATCAGGATTTTCGCTTCGACCAGCTCGAGATAGGGCGCGATAATCTCACCGAGTATATCTCCGGTCATTTCGTATACACGGCGAGCATCGGCGTCACCCGCATACGCGCGGCGTTCGATCTCCTTTGCACTGACGTCTGCCTTCGAGTAACGCTCGGATATGCCGCGCCCCGAGATGAAATCCTCTGCAATTCGACCTCGGTAGGGCAGCTGCCATATGCTGTATAGCGGCGAGCCGTCCGGCTTGCGCAATACAACGCCGTCTTTCATCGTCGCGAAGCCGAGTCCGGTGCCGATCATTACTCCGGCGGCGTTCTTGTAGTCGCCATAGGGCGAGTGCCAGAGCTCGCCGGTCAGATATGCCGCCGAATCATGTATGAAGGTGACCGGCAGATCAACGATTTCCTGTATCCACGGGCGGAGCGGCAGCTTGTATATCGCCTTGTATTTGTGCTGCATCAAGCTGTAACCATTTTCATAATCGAATGGTCCGGGGGTGTCGATAGCCACTGCTGACAGCTCGATATTTTGACGCGCAGCGTTTTTGAGCTGGGCTTCAAGCGTGCGTATATAGCCTTGACGTACCGCTTCGGCGTCAAGGTCGCTGTTTGCCTCGGTCGAATAGATTGAGCCGTCGACGATCTCGGCGTTGTTTGAAACGATCGCCGACTTCATGAACGTGCCGCCGGCGTCGATGGCTATAAGATATTTTTTCATTGTGTTCTCCAAAACATATGCGGCAAGCGAGTAAGCTCATATTACATACTGTCGTCTGGCGGTATGTAAAGGTACTCTGTGAAAATACGACGTGAAGGAAAAGGTAAATCGATACCATGGGCATCGATTTACTCTTCCCACGTATTTTCATGTATTTTTAGAAGTAGCCTAAAATACATTCCGCCATTTGACAGTATGAACTTGATGATTGTGCAGCTTATCTTTTCAGTAAGGTCTTGTGCTCAACGATGACCGTGCCGGGCTTTCGGTTGACTATCTCGTATTCGCCCATTGAAGCCGGAATGACTACGATCTCGAGGAATTTCTGCACGAATGACAGGCTGGGGTCGCGCTTCGAGCGGATTTCGACCTCCTCGCCGTCGACAAGAGTCAAGACATGGAAGTCATCGTTCGTGTCGTCCTCGATTTTGTCGACGAACTTCTCGTTGCGCAGCGAGAAATAGAGCCGGTCGCACTCGCCGACGACATATTCCTCCCAGCCGTCGCCCGAGCGGAGCGTGCGCTTGCCGCCGTTGACGAGATTTTTATATACATAGTCCTCGCGCATATCGCGGTCGAGGTTGAGCGCGCCGTAGTAGCTGTGTATCGGGCGCGGATTGCCGTCGAGGTCGCGCCGGAGGTAATCGTACATCTTGTAGGTATACGAGCCGACTGTCAGGCTGCCTATTTCGAGTATCAGCTGGTTGCGGCCCGACGCGTGTATCGTGCCGTGCGGTATCATAACCTGTACGCCCGGCTTTGACTCGACCGCGTTGATGTATTTCTGATAATCGACCTCGGTGTGTTCGGTCTCGCTTTGCTTGATGTCGGCGATGAATTGGTCGATGTCGGCGTCCTGCTTGAAGCCGAGGTAGGTCTTGGCGTCCTGACCGGTCGCGACTATGTAGTAGCTCTCGTCCTGCCGGCCGAGCTCGTTCGCGTTTTCGCGGAGAAATTTCTCGCCGGGGTGCAGCTGAATCGACATATTTCCGTTCGAGTGAAAGGTGTCGTCAAAATTGAAGCGAATCGGGAAGTAACCGCCAAAGTCATTTAGGCAGCGCTCGCCGAGCAGCTTTGCGCCGTTAATGCCGATCAGCGTGTAGTAAGGGAATTCGAGCTTCAGACCATCTATCTCGACTACGGTCGAAACCTCCATTGGGATGAGGTCGAAAATCCACGCGGCGTTTTTCATCGTCCGCGGCAGAATGCGTTCTTTCATTGTATAATATCCGCCCCAGACGCCCTCGAGGTAAACCGGCTTGCAGCGGAACGGATAATCGGTGACCCGAAGCAGGATTTTCTTAAGTGTGTCATACGGCATCGCGACCAGCGCGTCGGGATCTGACGCGGCGACATACAAATCGAGATTGCCCGATTTCAACAGCTCGCGGCGCAGACAGAACGAAAGGTCGAAATCGAAATAGTAATTGCGGCGCATCGCGAGCTTGAACGGCAGCTCGGTGTCGCGGCCGTAGTTTAAATAGCCGCCTTTCTTTACATTCAGCACCGCTTGCTTTGGCGTGACGTCGGCGAATACGCGGTATTTAGCGTATGGGAGCAGCTCGTCGCAGAGCGAGCCGTTGCCGTATACAATAGTGATTCCGTCGAACGCCGCGGCGTCGCTTAACAATGCCTGAACCTTATTTTCGTCCATAAGTCCGCGGTAGCCCTTGTCATATATCTTGCCGTAGAGCAGCACCGGATCCTTCTCGCGGTCCTCGGGCAGGTATTCGACCAGCTCGCTATCGAGAATATCGGACGGACGGGCGAGGGTGCGGGTGTCGACCGTGCGGCAGGCGAGTCCGGCTTCGGCTACAGCCGAAGCCGCGAGCTCGCAGAGCGACGCGAACGGCGCGGTCGCGTAGCCGTCGATAGCGATGATTCCCTGTCCGATCGACTTCGCGGCTTCGGAAATGGCGGCTTTAATCGTAGTCGGACAGGTAAGGATGGCGGAGAGGTCGACGTCCGGAGCGGTGATACGATTCACCGCGTTGGGGTCGTCGTACGGAAATGGGTTGAACATGAAGCTCATATATTTATGACCATGACTTCGCGACAGCAAAGTCTTCCTTTCTATTTTTATGTGTTGTGACGAATTCGTAAAACTCGCGAGTTTGAGAATTTATTTTCAAACTTTACCTTATTTTATCAATGTAAACTCAAAGCCGCAGAGCTTGGCTACATATTCAAGCTCCTTGGTTACGTCTCCCGCGACGATTCCGTAGTGCTGTGTGACGCCCTTTTCGATTATGCGACCGAACAGCTCCTCGGGCGAGAGCGTCGGGTGACGGAAATTCGCGTGCGAATAGCTTGCGAGATAGTGCTTTGTCGGCAAGCACTCGACAGTTGTACAAACCATTTTCATCACGCCGTCACATTCGCTCATGTGCAGCATGGTCTTGAGCCCTGCCGGGAATACATACCACGCAAACGGCGCGCCGGCGTATTTCCACGCGGTTTTCGCGAATCGCTCGTCGCGCGCGATGACGACATTTTCGGGAGCTTCGCGGTAATCGTTCGGTCCGGCGTGTCCGGCTACGAAACCGCCGTTTGCGTGATCTATGTAGAACGGCTCGATGAAGTTGGCATTTGTGCCGGCGAGCAGCTGCAATATGTAGGTCGCGAGTCCGCCGCCGATGTCTCCCTCGGGTACGGTGACCATTTCGGTCGAATTGTCGGTTGGCGTGAAGCCGGGACGGAGTCCGACATATTTGAACAGCACCGTGTCGATATCGTTGAGCACCAGCAGGTCGATATCCGACTGCTTCGCGATTTGCTCCATCGCGTAGGACGCGCGCACCGAGGCTTTGAACTTCTCGTAGTCGACGTTAGGCATCATGCGGTAGCGCGAAGCGATATTCGCGGTCAGCTCGTCGGTGAGGCTGTCCGGAACGCGCGAGATTTCGTCGGTCAGCTCCTGTATGCTCAGAAAGTGGATTTCAGGTCCGATTTTCGAGAATATATTGTACGGGTCGACATATGTAGCCCACATCGCCTCGTTGTAGCAGGCGAGCAGACCAAGGTTTGTCCGACGCAGTTTGGAGCGCACGTGCGCGGCTCGAGCGAAGCTCGAAAATTTCGTTGCAACATCTTCGAGCGTGCCGATGCAGGACTCGCACATCGGGCGGTCGAATCGCTTGAACGAACCGGAAGCCTCCTGCACGCCGACAAGCGCGCCGGCTGAAAGGAAGTCGATGAATTGATTCTCATCGTTCGTGTCGGTGATCGAGAGGCTGTCCCGCACGACCGATGCAAAGAATATTGGAATCGGCGGCATATCCCGCAGAAAGCGTATCCATGTGAAGTCCTCTGCCCACGACAGGTACATTGCAAACACGCAGTCGACACGTTCTAAAAAGAAGCGGTTGATCGCAGAATCGACATCAGCGCGCTCATATACGATTTTGTCGAATAATACATCGGCGAATTCGGATAAACGGCGGCGCAGGACGTCGGCTTCACCGAGCTTGCGGCTTTCGTATGTGCCGTCGGAGGTGTCCGCGCCAAGATTTCGGAAACGCTTCGCTCCGATTAATAACAGACCGATTTTAGGACGTGATTTTAGTTCCATCTCATTTATCATTCCTTTGCTTTTATACATTGAACCTATGCCGCGCTGGATGTATTCAGCTTGTCAAAATAATATAAAACGTTCGGATGAACGCGTCAGCTGTTCATCGGAGATTTGCATATATATATTATATTACTGATATACGACTTTGTCAAGACAAAATTCGAAATATATAAAAAATATTCGAATCATGGTATATAAGGAGATAGCATATCAAATCCGCCGAATGCAAACGCGGCATGTGTCTGACTGAATCGACCGAAATCGGTCGAGCGACCGAAATCGGTCGAGTGACCGAAATCGGTCGAGCTGTTGTCTTTATATATTATATGCTCTCTGCGGGGATTTGTCAATACAAATTCCAAAATAAATAATAATAAAAAAACTAATTACATCAAATGGCGCGCGGATTTTATAAACAAGTTCCAATGTAAAAAAATTCGCGATTTTGCTTGACTTTCAATTCAAAAAATGGTATAATAAATTAATAAATCATTTAAAAATAGTTTACGCACGCAAAGCACAGTCACAACAATTGCTCTAAAGGAGAACATATGTCGAAGAAAATTTTACTTGGCTTGTTGATTTTATCGATTCTCGCTTCGTCAATTGCCTGCGGCAGCGGCGGTGAAACGGAAGCGACCGACGATACCGCATCCGAAACGACGACCGCACAGCCCGAAGCCGACTATCTCGAACAATATGCGGGCACCGATCTCGAGGGCGCGACCTACACGTTCGCGGTATATTCGACCGAACAATATCCGAATTACGCGGGCGACGAGCTGAACGGCGAGACGGTCAACGACGTACAGTACAACCGCGACGTGTTTGTCGAGGGAACGTATAATGTCAATCTCGAATACATAACTCATGTCGACGGCGCGATTGTCAACACGGTGAGGTCGCAGGTGCAGGCGGGAGACACCGAAATCGATTGCATTATGTCACAGATGTCGGGTATGCTGTCGACCTTGTCGACCGAGGGAATGCTCATGAATCTTTAAAATGTCGACGGGCTTGACCTCGACGGCGATTGGTGGAGTCAGAGCATGAACCGCGAATTCACGATACAAAATAAGCTGTTTACGACGACCGGAGCAATCGCGTTCTCTTATTACTACTCGCCGCGAGTGGTCGCGTACAATCAGCGGCTCGCGGACGAATACGGGCTGGGCAGCCTGTATGAGGTCGTCGAGTCGGGCAAGTGGACGCTCGACTATATGTACGACACGATGAAGTCGGTCAAAGCCGACCTGAACGGCGATGGTGAATACGGCGAGGACGATATGTGGGGCGCGTCGGTCGATGAATACTCGGCTGCCGGCTTTTACATCAGCGCGGGCGGCACACAGATAAAGTATGACGAGAGCGGCAACCCGTCGTTTGCATTCGAGGATCAGAAGAACTACGATATTATCGAAAAGGTCGCGTCGATTATCGGCAACGAAGACGTGACCCAGAAGGCGGAAGCACTTGCCAGCCGCAGCGGAACGTACGACATCACAGACAAGGTCTACACATTCAAGAACGGACACGCGCTCTATCTCGGTTATGGCGCGCAGGCGATAGCCTTCTATCTGCGCGACATGAACGACGACTACGGAATCCTGCCCGTGCCGAAATATGACGAGGCGCAGGAGGAATACATCACGTTTGGCAACTCGTTTGTGCCGGCGTATGTCGCTCTGCCGATGAACAACACTCGCGGCGAGATGAACGGTATTCTCTTAAACACACTCGGGCATATTTCGCAGCGCGACGTGCAGCCGAACATAGTCGACGTCCTGCTCAAGGGCAAGGCGGCTCGCGACGAGGAATCGCAGCGGATGATAGATATTATATACGAAGACATCACGCTCGATTTGAACAGCTGTTATAATTTCGGTCAGAGCTTCACTCTGCTGCGCGACATCACGATGGGCAAAAAGGAGAACTTCGCGTCCGAGTGGGCGAAAATCAAATCGAGCGCCGAAACCGAGATGGCGAAGCTGTATGAGCAGTTCGCCGAAATCGAATGAGATTGTTCGTTCGGCGGCTTTATCTACAAAATAAGACTCTCGACTTACAAAGAGACTTCCGACGTCATTTGCCGGAAGTCTTGTCTTTTTTGAAGAAGCGGACGGTTTCCCGCTTGATTTCAGGCAGGCCGGTCATTATCGCCGCGAGATTGACAATTGTCATTAAGCTGACCGATAGGTCAGCGAGGCTCCAGACGACCGAGCCATACAGCGCGCCAAAGACGCAGCACAATGTGAACACGACTGGATATATATATTTTGGACAGCGATTTTGGGTAAGATAGCTTATGCTTTCGCTTCCATAGTAAAACCAGCAGAGAAGCGTGCAGAACACGAACACGATTATCGATAAGCATATCGGCAGGTCGGCGTGCGGGATGAATTGACCGAATGAATCGAGCGCGTCGCGCATACCGTCGCCGGTGGGTATCACGCCCCTCAGCTGCGCGAACAAGACGACGAGCGCGGTCATCGTGCAGATTAAGAGCGTGTCGATCGCTACCTCGACGATACCCCACAGCCCTTGACGCGCCGGGTAGTCGACGTTCGCGTTGGCGTGAGCCATCGGCGCGGTGCCGCATCCGGCTTCGTTCGAGACGATGCCGCGCGTCACGCCGACCGAAAGCGCGCGGCTCAAAATGAAGCCGAATATTCCGCCCTTCGCCGCGTCGAAGTCAAACGCCGAGCTGAAAATCAGACTGAACACCTCGCCGAGCAGCTGATGGTTGACTATGATAACATACAGCGACATCGCGATATAAACAAGGCTCATCGCCGGTATCAGCCGCACGCAGAGCGCGGAAATCCGCTTCATCCCGCCCGATATCGCCGCGAAGGTGGGGATGGCGAGCAAAATTCCGCAGAGCAGCGGGCTCATATTCGTCAGCTTTCCGAGCGATACGGCGACCGCGTTCGACTGCACTGCCGAGCCGATGGTCAAGGACGCGGCGACACAAAATATCGAAAACAGCGCGGCGGCGATTGCCGATATCCGTTTTGTGACATTAGTTCTGCCGAGGTCGGAGATGTAGAAATGCGCCCCGCCGCGAAAGCTGACGCTGTCTGTCTGATGGCGCCGGTGTCTGACTGCGAGGACTATTTCGGCGTATTTTATCGGCATCGCCGCGAGCGCGCTCAACCACATCCAGAATATCGCGCCCGCGCCGCCGATGTATATAGCCGACGCGACTCCGGCGATATTTCCGACGCCGAGGGTTCCGGCGAGCGCGACCAGCATTGCGCCAAGCGGCGTCATGCCGGTCCGAGCGCTCGAAGTGTCTTTTTTGAACAATGCGCGCAGTGAGATAATTGGATGCAGCAGGACGAAAGGCTTCAAGTATATAATCAGAAATATCCCGCAGAAAAGCACTGCAAACGCAAGTCCGGGACCGGTTATGCGACTGTTTATTATATCGAGCAGGTTCCGCATAATTAATTTAATAGCCCTCGTTTGGCGAAAGCTTCCTTTCTAATAAAATCAATCTCAGATAATTATATTCGTCCGCTCGATAGAATAGACACGTTTTAGCACTCAACAATCATCCCTGACAGCAGCGCCGATATGTAAGTATATGTTGTCAAATGTAGTAACATATTAGCTGCTTGGCGCAATATGACTCGTTATTACGAATATTGTTAATTAACTGTAAATAATAACCTGAAACTCTTGATTTTCGGATTGAATGGATGTACAATATAGAATGTAAGTTAGCACTCGACAAGAAAGAGTGCTAACAAGAAAAAATTGAAATAAATTCGTTGCGGATAGGCAAGAAGTCCATGACGGATATCCGTAAAACGGATATTATAATTGATTTGGGAGGATAAATCATCATGACAATCAAACCGCTTTGCGACCGTGTAGTCGTTAAAATGGTAGAAGCAGAGGAGACCACCAAGAGCGGCATCATCCTCGCGGGAACCGCTAAGGAAAAGCCCCAGGTTGCTGAGGTTATCGCAGTAGGACCGGGCGGCATGGTTGACGGCAAGGAAGTCAAAATGACCGTCGAGGTCGGACAGAAGGTCATCACCAGCAAGTATTCGGGCACCGAAGTTAAGTGCGACGGCGTCGAATACATCATCGTCCGCCAGAGCGACATTCTCGCGGTCGTTGAATAATCAACTGTACTAATCGAATTATCGGAGGATCAATATAATGGCTAAGAACATAATTTATGGAATCGAAGCAAGAAACGCTCTGCTCGCAGGCGTTGACAAGCTCGCTAATACTGTTAAGATCACCCTTGGACCTAAGGGCAGAAACGTCGTGCTCGACAAGAAGTACGGCTCGCCGCTGATCACCAACGACGGCGTTACGATAGCTAAGGAAATCGAGCTTGAGGACGCGGCTGAAAACATGGGCGCACAGCTGGTTAAGGAAGTTGCCACCAAGACCAACGACGCTGCCGGCGACGGCACCACGACCGCTACTCTGCTCGCACAGGCTTTCATCACCGAGGGCATGAAGAATGTTACCGCGGGCGCTAACCCGATCGTCATCCGCAAGGGCATCCAGAAAGCGGTTGACAAGGCAGTCGAGGGACTTACCGCGAACTCGAAGAAGGTCAACGGCACCGCTGACATCGCGCGCGTCGGCACTATCTCGGCGAGCGACGAGGTCATCGGCAACCTGATTGCAGACGCTATGGAAAAAGTAACCTCCGACGGCGTTATCACCGTTGAGGAGTCGAAGTCGGCAGAGACCTACTGCGAGGTTGTCGAGGGTATGCAGTTCGACCGCGGCTATCTGTCGCCCTACATGGCTACCGATACCGACAAGATGGAGGCTGTCATCGACGACGCGCTGATCCTCATCACCGAGAAGAAGATTTCGAACATCCAGGAAATTCTCCCGCTGCTCGAGCAGATCGTTCAGTCGGGCAAGAAGCTGCTCATCATCGCCGAGGACGTCGAGGGCGAGGCTCTTACGACGCTCGTGCTCAACAAGCTGCGCGGCACATTTGTATGCGTAGCGGTTAAGGCTCCGGGCTTCGGCGACAGAAGAAAGGAAATGCTCCGCGATATCGCTATCCTGACTGGCGGCGAGGTTATCTCCGACGAGCTCGGACTTGAGCTTAAGGACACGCAGATTTCTCAGCTCGGTCGCGCGCGCCAGGTCAAGGTCAACAAGGAAAACACGATTATTGTCGGCGGCGCTGGCTCGTCCGATGAAATCAAGGCGAGAATCAACCAGATCAAGGCTGCTATCGAGACCACCACTTCTGATTTCGACCGCGAGAAGCTCCAGGAGAGACTCGCAAAGCTGTCGGGCGGCGTAGCAGTCATCAAGGTCGGCGCGGCAACCGAGACCGAGATGAAGGAGAAGAAGCTCCGCATCGAGGACGCTCTCAACGCTACCAAGGCGGCTGTTGAGGAAGGCATCGTTGCCGGCGGCGGAATCGCTTACCTGAACGTTATCGACAATGTAAAGGCTCTGCTCGACACTGTTGACGGCGACGAGAAGACCGGCGTCAAGATCGTACTCAAGGCTCTCGAAGCTCCGGTACGTCAGATCGCCGAGAACGCAGGCTTCGAAGGCTCGATCATCGTCGACAAGATTATGAACAGCGGCAAGGTCGGCTACGGCTTCGACGCTTACAGCGAGAAGTATGTAGACATGATGGAAGCCGGAATCGTCGACCCGACCAAGGTTACCCGTTCGGCGCTCCAGAACGCGGCAAGCGTTGCGGCTACCGTACTCACCACCGAGGCTGTCGTGGCTGACATCAAGGAGGAAACTCCGGCAGCTCCCGCGGCAGGCGCAGGCGGAATGGGCGGAATGTATTAATATCCGCGAGAGTCGCAAGTATAATAGATAATAGTAAAAGATCTGTCACTCATATGTGGCAGATCTTTTGTTTATATGTAATTTTAAATCAAACTAATAAGCAAAGATATTGACAGAGTAAGGCTTATACAGCCGGTTATAATCGAATGGAGATAAATCAGCGGCAGCGTTTTTATGGTACTGCCGTCATTGTCATTTACAAAAAATTCACATATAATTGAACATAATTCATTGAATCAAATTCAATTATATGCTATACTATATGCAGAGGAGGCGAGAGAGTGGATGTAAAAAAGACCAACAGACAGCTGCGAGCCGAAGAGACAAGAGAACGGATTGTGCAAGCCGCAAAGGCTTTGATTGCGACAAAGGGGTTTGATGAAACTTCAATAGAAGATATAACCGCCAGAGCCGGAGTGTCTATCGGTTCATTTTACACTTACTTCAAAAGAAAAGAAGATGTGGTTCGGGCATTGGATCAGACCGACTTTTTCCGGCTGGCTGAAATAACGAACGAAATGACGGACAAGGATATATATGAACGGCTTGCGTACTATTGCAGCAATTTTTTGAGGGACATCGAGGAGACCGGAATCGAAATATGCAGACAGTGGCTGAAAAACAATATATCTCCCACAGATATGCTGCTCGGCGGCATTAAAACAACAAAATACCGGTACGATTTCGGCGCTATGCGGTCAATTCTGAACGAAGCTGTGAAACGCGGCGAGCTATCGTCGAATACTCCGGTTGATGATCTTGCTCTCTTCATTACCGCACAGCTTTATGGGCTGATGGTGATTTGGTGTATGACCGACAGCGAAGTCACCGGTTCGGAAAAGACTGATTTGATGTGCGAAGAAATAATAAAAAAGGCTCTAAGCGTTTATAAAATCTGATTTATATATGGAGGATATTGAAATGGAATATGTAACCTTGAATAACGGAAATAAATGCCCGGTGATTGGGCTTGGCACGTTTATGATTTCACCGGCTGACGCCGAAGTGAGCGTGCGGGAAGCATTGAAAATGGGTTATGAGTGCGTCGACACCGCGAACGCATATTGTAACGAGAGGGCTGTTGGTCGTGGCATAAAAGCAAGCGGTGTTCCGCGGGAGAAGGTATTTGTTTCCACAAAGCTCTGGGCGACTGAATATGAGAATGAAAATGCAGTGGATGAAACACTTGAACGGCTCGGACTCGACTATGTGGATTTGCTCTATATACATCAGCCTGCCGGAAACTGGCTTTCAGGCTACAGGCTGCTTGAGAGGGCATATCGTGACGGCAAAGCCAAGGCTATTGGAATCTCCAACTTTGAAGGCAAGTATTTGGATGAGCTTTGCACAAAGTGGGAAATTGTACCGCAGTTCATGCAGGCGGAGGCGCATCCTTATTTTACGCAGCGCGAGCTGATGGGGCAGCTTGACAAATATGGGATCAAGCTGATGTCGTGGTATCCGCTGGGACATGGAGACAAGTCTCTTATTAATGAGCCGATTTTCATAAGACTGGGCGCAAAATACGGCAAGACTCCGGCGCAGATAATTCTGCGTTGGCACACTCAGATGGGCTTTGTTGTCATTCCCGGCAGTAAAAATGTTGATCACATCCGAGACAATCTCGACATACTGGACTTTATGCTGACTGACGCCGAGATGAAAGAAATAGGCGAGCTTAACAAGGATAAAAGATATTATATCCGCACAGACGAGGCTCTTGCCGGCTTTGCCTCTTGGCAGCCTGAATACGAAAAGGCATAAAATTAAAAAGAATACCGCTCAACAAATAGAGTTTTGGCTTTAATAAACATATTATGTTCGAAATCTACAGCGTTGGTCGATTTGTGCTATTGACAAATAACGGCATATTATTTATAATATTATTAAGCTGATACTTTACTTTGCTGAGAGGAGATGGAACCAATGAAAAGACGTGTGGCTTCGATGCTGCTCGTTTTAGCGATGCTGCTGGTCAATACCGGCTGCGGCGGCACCGAAACTGAAACCGACACAAATGAAAGTGACAATTCTACAAATACAACCGGCGGCGATGGCGCTGATGATTCGTCGGACGAGACGCGTATTCCCTATGATTTCCCCGAGCTTGACTGCCGGCAGGGGGATTTCAATATCCTTAACTGCGATTTTGTTTGGGATATGTACACCTATCTTGACTTTGAAGAAATGACCGGAGAGGTGCTCGACGATGCGATATATGAACGCAACCGTTCGGTTGAAGATATGTTCAACGTCAATTTGGTGGTGGAAGATCTTCACATTGACGAACTGAACACGCGCATTCAGCAAACCGTGCTTGCGGGCGACGACATTTACGATGTGGCGTATTCGCGCGGCGACAAGATAAATTCGATCATTGCCGGCGGATATGTGACGAATCTGTATGATGTGCCGGGACTCAATCTCGACCAGCTATGGTGGAATCAAAGCGTAATCAGCGAGGCTACTATAGGTGACGGCGACGCGGTTTATTTCGCGCTGAACGATTTTTCACTGTGCGCGTTCGACCTGGTTTGGTGCATATTCTTCAACGAAGATATGCTGACCTCGCTGGGCGGCGAGCTGCCTTACGACCTTGTGCGCGAGGGCAAATGGACGATAGACGCCATGCACGAGCTTATAAAACTCGGCACTAACCTGAACGGCGACGCTTCCTTTACATTTGACCGCGATGGAAATTCAGTGTACGGACTTGCGTCTTACAGCCGGCTTGTCGGCTCGCTTCTGACCGGCGCCGGCGTACGCTTCACCGAAAAGAACACCGCGGGCTATCCGGAGCTGATTATTGAAAACGATTTATTCTACTCCACCGCCGAGAAGCTCGCGTCGATATTCGGCACCGCAGGCGACTATATAGAAGCTAACAACAAGGAGACCGGACAGAATTACGAAATGCTGTTCGAGCAGAATCGCGCGCTGTTTTTGGGCGGCGAGATCAAGTCCGCCAGCGTTTTCCGCGATATGGAGGACAGCTTCGGAATTGTGCCGTCGCCGAAGTACGACGAATCGCAGGAAAGCTACTACAGCTGGATGAACCACGACACGCCGACGATGTGCATCCCCGCGACGAACGCTGACCTCGAAACTACCGGAATTGTGCTCGACGCGCTGTCGTATCTGTCGTACACTGACATCCTGCCGATATACTACAGCATACGCGTTTCGCAGAAGAGCCTGCGCAATGAGGATTCAATCGAAATGCTCGGAATCATACGCGACACGCTCTACTATGACGCGAGCCTGACCTACGGCTGGACGCTGGATTTGTACACTAAGCTTATAGGCAAGATATCTACAGGCGACACGAACCTCGCGTCGGATATCGCAGCCGCTAAATCCTCGGTAGAGAAAAAAATCGCGACGACATTCGAACTTATGAATGATTGACCATCTAACGACGCGATTTCTGACGCCATTATATCAAACGACGAAAAACAACCGCGGAATTCCGCGGTTGTTTTAATTTACTTTATTATATCACACTACGGTCTTGAACCTGTCCGGCTTGTCGGCGGGGATAAATCTGAACGTAACCTTGCCGGTAAAGCGTCTGAAGGTCGTGCCGTCGTCGAGCTGCCAGCCTGCCTCGGCGACCAGCTCGCCGCGTGCGCCTTCGGGCAGCGATACCGTGTAGACAATACCGTCGCCGTCGCGTTTCCATTCGGCTTCGACGCGTCCGGCAGGCGCGTCATACGTGCCGGCAGCGTTGTCGAGCGACGATATGAACTTCGGCGCGAAGCGCAGCTCGTTCGCGTCGCACTCGTGCGGATTGACATTGATTCCGACGAGATTCTTCATGAACCACGAGATTATGTCTCCGAAGAAGTGGTGATTGCGCGAATTCGGCGCGGCTTCGTCGAGGCGGAAGTCCTCCCACAGCGACGTCGCGCCACAGGCGATCTCGTAGCCGTAGGACGGGAACTCGGGCTTTGTGATCAGATGATATGCCAGCTCCGAGTAGCCGAACGCCGACAGTACGTGGAAAATCACGCGCAGACCGAGGATTCCGCAGGTGAACGAGCCGCCGTCCTCCTCGATCAGCTCGACCAGCTTCTTCGCGGCGAGCGGCTTCTCGGCGGGATCGAATACGTCGTAGAATATCGCCATCGCCTGTGTAGTCTGGCAGCGACCGAGCGCGGTCAACGTATTTTGGTCGATGAGATAGCGGCGCGCGCTCGTGCGCAGCTCATTATATATCGTGTCGGCGAATGCCTTCTGCGCGGTCATACCGAGCACCTCAAAGAGCTTCGATGCCTTCTTGCAGATGTCCATGCAGACGACAGTGTCGGTGAACTCGAGCGGAGCCTGTACGCGTCCGTCGCGCGCGGCGGGGCACCAGTCGCCGAGACCGATGTGGACGAGTCCCTTGTCGTCACGGCGCAGACTGATGTAGTTGATATAGCGGAAAATCGCGGTCGCGTTCTCCTTCGCGACGGTAGCGTCGCCGCGGTAGAGCCAGGTGAAATAGGGCAGGTCGGTGAGCACCTGATCCCAAGCCGGTCCGTTGCCCCACGCGAAGCCCCAGCCGGACGTCGGGATGATGCCCGGAATCGCTCCGTCCTGATTCATCGACGCGCGGATGTTATTAAGCCATTCGCGCCAGTTGCGTTCGGGAGTCAGCGCGGTGATCATCTGCTCGCTCGACAATGCCGCGTCGCCGGTCCAGCCGTTCTTTTCGCGGTGCGGGCAGTCGGTCGGGAAGTGGTAGAAGTTAGCGAGGTCGGAGACGATGATGATATCCCAGAGCTTGTTCGCGACCTCGTCCGAGCAGGAAAATTCGGAGCGCGGCTTCAGCGATGTGTTCATGACGACATAGGTCAGCAGCTCGGGCGTCGCCTGCGCTTCGTCGACTCCGCAGACAAGGCAGTACTGGAAGCCGTGATAAGTGAAGCTCGGCATATACACCTCGTCCTCGAGTCCGCGGCAGATGTAGATGTCGGTGTGATTGTATCTGAGCGGCAGAAACGACATTCCGCGCATATCGAGTCCGCCGTCGTCAGCGAGCTTTTCGCCGAACTGCAAGACTATCTTCTGACCCGGACGGGCGTTCTTGATGTGCAGTCGGCAGAGACCGGCGGCATTGACGCCGAAGTCGTATATGTAGCCCTCGCGTTTTTCATCGTCCGGAATCGGCACTACCGGCAGATTCGAGCGGATATTCGGGTTCAGCGATACCTTGCCCGGCACAATCGAGACCGGAGCCAATTCCTTGGTCGGCAGGATCGGGTCGACGTCGCAGAGCCGGCACTCGCCGCGCGGAGTCTCTGCCGATATCGGCGCGCGCCAGTCGGACGCGTCGTATTCGGGCGTCGACCAGCCGTCGCGGTTGACGCGCGCGTCGTAGAACTCGCCGACGCGCGTGTCGTCAAGGATTATCGGCGAATCGGCGCAGATAAAGCCATCGGTCGCGTCGAATTCGAGCCTTGTTCCATCTTTGCACACAGCCTCGAAGGTCAGCGCGAGCTTGGGGGCGCTTCTGTAGCGAGCGGTCTGGAAGTCCCAAATCTCGCCGCCGAACGAGTTCAGCATACCGTTGCCGAGTATGACGCCGATTACGTTCTTGCCGGTTTTGAGGTAGGGCAGGAGATTGTAATTGTCGTAGTAGAGTATGTCGTCGGGATTGGCTATGTAGGAGGATAGAAGTCCGCGCGTGATGCGGCTGCCGTTGATGTAAAGCTCATATAAACCGAGACCGCAGATGGTAAGCTCGGCGCTCTCGAGCTCGGACAGCGTTAGCTCGCGCCGGAACATCGGGGCGGGCACGCTCTTCTCGAAGGTCGAGTATTCGGTCGACGCGGCTATGAATTTGGTCGAAAATTTCATGGCGGTTCCTTTCGTGAATTGAATTTTATGTGGTTTGCGCTGATCCTGCGACAGTGAGGGGCGGCGCAAACCGGATGTGGATTTATGCTGATTTTATTATAATTTATAACGCCGCGATTGTCAATAGAAAAATAAAATAAACACGGAAATCGTAAAAATCTTCATCGATATGGAAGATTTCGGATTTCCGCGCCTGATACGGATAGGATTAATGTTGTACTGGAACTACGAAAAATATACCAAATTCGTGGTATAATAAAATCGATGCCCGCGGGCATCGATTGATAAATTCATTATGTGTTATTTGGGTTTGCCTGTATGGACGCGCCGGAATCAGCCGGCATATCTTTTTCGCAAGTCTCCGGCTTTGAGGCGCCCGCGTAGAAGAGACGCGACAGGATGAATACCGCGAGCGCGCACTCGACAGCGTAATCGATAAAGCTGTCCGAGCTTCCGATCAACAAAAGATCGGGCAGGATCAGCGCGGGCAGCGCCGACGAAAGCAGCAGTATCGGCGCTGTCGCGGACGCGGCTAAGAAAAGCGGTCGGTTATTCTTCGATAACAGGAAGCGCGATTCGTTGAGAAAATATACCATTGCCGCGAGCAGAGCGAGTTGGTGCAGAGTTTTGTGCGGATTCGTTATTAACAGCGATGTGTCGAAATATACGCGTATCAAGAGAACCGCGCACCAGACTATCGGAAAGAAAGACGTGAAAGTCAGCGCCGCGCGCGAATTCAGCTTGGTCTTTATCAGCGCGAGGAAGAATATGATCGCGGGGATTGACGCTATGATCATCAGCCAGTCGTAAATCGACGCGGGCTGACGACGTATCAGTATATAATATAATGAAAGAAGCGTGCTCGCGGCGAGCATGAACGCCGAGATGCAGGACGCGAAAATCGTGAAGTCGCCGACCGGCGGGGGGACAGCGCCGGAAACGCGCTTCGATATCAATATTGCCGCGGCGACTGCGAGGATTACAATTACAAACAGCGCGATGTGGTATACAGTCGGCAGTATCTCGCCGCTGCTATAGACGCCGTAATGCGCGTCAAGGCAATTCGTTGTCAGCAATACGCGTATGCCTGCCGACAGCAGTGATATGATGAGCACCGCGCAAAACAGCAGCATTATCTGACTCGGTTTTCTTTTCATTTTGCTATTCCTTTTTTACCGCATACGCGGTGTGGATTTGCGTCACGGAGTTACACTGTGACACTCTTACCATTATAACCCGTAATTGTTAAATCAATATTAACAAATGCGTATAACTGTGAAAAAATCCCGAAATCGGCATAATAAATCGTAAGAATATAGCCTTGTGCGCATAATGCACAAAACATCGGGCGAAAATGCGTATATATTCATCATTGATATCGAGGGATTTTTTTCGAAAACTATTGCAATTTGCGGGATTTTGAGCTATAATATAGTAGTTGACGTGCGTTTTATGGTGAAAGGTTGCGACCGCAGCCGGTCGGGAATTTTCACCGGAGTATGTCCGATATCTAACCGGGCGTTGTCAAATCAGATTCCGCGCGGGGCGTTGGTTCAGAGTCCGTATTTCGGCTGAAAATACGGTTTTTATTAAGCTGAGCCAAGAAACGCCCGACGCAGTGGAACGATAAAAACCGCCCCCGAAAATCAAATTAAGGAGGCAAAAACATGGCAGTCAAGGAAAAAATCAGAATCCGCCTGAAAAGCTACGACCATATGCTCATCGATCAGGCAGCTCAGAAGATCGTCGAGACCGCGAAGAGAAACGACGCCGCCGTATCCGGCCCGATTCCGCTTCCGACCGAGAAGGAAATCATCACGATCCTGCGTGCCGTCCACAAAGACAAGGACAGCCGCGAGCAGTTTGAATTGAGAACTCACAAGAGACTCATCGATGTGCTGCGTCCGTCGCAGAAGACAGTCGAGGCTCTGATGGGACTTGAATTACCCGCCGGCGTCGAGATAGAGATTAAGCTCTGATCGACCGGGCAAACCAAAGGTCATGTTGGCGGTCTGCATCGAATGCTTCGGGATTCGAGCAAATCCAAGCCGTCAACCAATAATCTTAGGAGGAAAAACAAATGAAAAAGGGAATTATCGGTCGCAAGGTCGGCATGACGCAGATCTTCGACGATATCGGAAACGTGATTCCGGTAACCGTAATTGAAGCCGGACCCTGCGTCGTCGTTCAGAAGAAAACTACTGAAAACGACGGCTATGACGCGGTCCAGCTCGGATTCGGCGCGGTCAAGGAAAAGCACCTGACCAAAGCCGATATAGGTCACTTCAAGAAGGTCGGAGTCGACAACAAGAAGCATCTTAAGGAATTCCGTCTTGAGGGCGCAGCCGCTATGAACGTCGGTGACACGATTACCGCCGATACCTTCGCCGCCGGCGAAAAGGTCGATGTAACCGGTACATCTAAAGGTCACGGATATTCGGGCGCCGTCAAGAGATGGGGTCATCATATTCTCCGCATGACTCACGGCACCGGTCCTGTCCACCGTCAGGTCGGTTCGATGGGCGCGAACTCCACTCCGTCGAGAGTATACAAGAACAAGAAGATGGCCGGACAGTACGGCAACGTCAAGTCCACAGTCCTCAATCTCGAGGTCGTTAAGGTTGACGCTGAAAAGAATATCATCGCGGTCAAGGGCGCCGTTCCGGGCTCCCGCGGAAATATCGTATTCCTCCGCGATTCGGTAAAAGCATAATCGGAAGGAGGAAATCAATATGCCTAACATGAAGGTTATGGATATGACCGGCAAGGAAGTCGGCGAGATCACTCTGTCCGACGCTGTGTTCGGCGCCGAGGTTAACGCCGCGGTTCTCCATCTCGCGGTAAGACAGTATCTTGCCAACCAGAGACAGGGTACACAGTCGACAAAGACCCGCACCGAGGTTTCGGGCGGCGGCAGAAAGCCCTGGAAGCAGAAGGGTACCGGTCACGCAAGACAGGGTTCGACCCGTTCTCCGCAGTGGACACACGGCGGCGTAGCGCTCGGACCGAAGCCCAGAAGCTATCGTTTCTCGATAAATAAGAAGGTCAAGAGAATCGCGCTCCAGAGCGCGTTTTCCTCCAAGGTCGAGACCGGCGACATGATCGTCGTCGACGCAATCACGACCTCGGAATACAAGACAAAAACCATGGTCAATATGCTCAAGGCTCTCGGCAGCGAAAAGAAGGCTCTCGTAGTCCTCGCCGACAACGACTTAAAGGTAACAAAGAGCATGGCAAACATCCCGGGCGTCAAGACCGCGCTCTGGAACACGGTAAACGTTTATGACGTACTCAACTGCGATAAGTTCATCGTAGTCAAGGGTGCGGCTGAGAAAATGGAGGAGGTATACGCATGAAGACGGTACATGATATCATCATAAGACCGGTCATCACCGAGGACAGCATGGCAAGATGTGCTGACAAGAAATATACCTTCGAGGTAATGGCAGGCGCGACCAAATCCGAAATCGCCGCCGCGGTTGAGGAGCTCTTCAAGGTCAGCGTATTATGCGTAAACACGATAACAATGAAAAAGAAGCCGAAGAGACTCGGTTATCATCAGGGTTACACCTCTGAGTGGAAAAAGGCTATAGTCACTCTCAAGCCCGATTCCAAGACCATCGAGTTCTTTGAAGGCATGATGTAATCGAGGAGGAGTGCAAAATGTCTACAGCTTACAAGCCCACGACTCCGTCAAGACGACACATGAGCGATCCTTCCTTTGCTGAAGTCACAAAGTTCAGCCCTGAGAAGAATCTGACTGTAATTCTCAAGAAGACCTCCGGACGCAACAGCTACGGCAAGATCACCGTGCGTCACATCGGCGGCCGCAACAAGAGAAAGTACAGAATCATCGACTTCAAGAGAAACACGCTCGATAAGGCGGCTCGGGTCATCGGAATCGAATACGATCCGAACAGAACCGCGTATATCGCTCTCGTAGAGTATGAAGACGGCACAAGAAGCTATATTATCGCACCCGCGGGACTCAAGGACGGCGACGTCATCTACTCGGGCGCTGATTCGGATATCAAGGTCGGCAACACGCTGCCGGTCGCAAATATCCCGGTCGGTACCTTCATTCACAATATCGAGCTCTATCCCGGCAAGGGCGCGCAGCTTGTTCGCAGCGCCGGCGCGGCCGCTCAGCTGATGGCTAAGGAAAACGGAATGGCTCAGGTCAGACTTCCCTCCGGCGAGGTCAGAATCATCCGCCTCGACTGCAAGGCGACTATCGGTCAGGTAGGCAATATCGAGCATGAGAACGTCAAGCTCGGTAAGGCCGGTAAGACCCGTCACAAGGGCATCCGTCCTCATGTCCGCGGTTCGGTCATGAACCCGGTCGACCACCCGCACGGTGGTGGTGAGGGACGCGCTCCTATCGGTCGTCCGTCTCCTGTTACTCCGTGGGGCAAGCCTACGAACGGTTACAAGACCAGAGACAAGAAGGCTCGCACCAATAAGTTCATCGTAAAGTCAAGAAACGGTAAGTAAGAGAAGGAGGCACAGTCAAATGAGCAGAAGTCTTAAAAAGGGTCCTTTCGTCGAAAAGAAGCTTTTTGACAGAATAGAAGCCATGAATCAGAAGAACGAGAAGAAGGTTCTGAAGACATGGTCGCGTGCTTCTACAATCTTCCCGGAATTCGTCGGTCACACCATAGCCGTTCACGACGGTCGCAAGCACGTTCCGGTATATGTCACTGAGGACATGGTCGGACACAAGCTCGGCGAATTCGCGCCCACGCGTACCTTTAAGGGTCACTCGGGCTCGAAGACCTCGAACAACGGCAACTGATATTGAATTCCACACTGTATATCGCAATAACGCGAAGGGAGGATAACGTACAATGGAAGCAAAGGTAGCGCGTGCATATCTCCGGTATGCCAGAATTTCTCCTCGCAAGGTCAAGATCGTGCTCGATCTTATCAGAGGCAAGGATGCGGCAACCGCAATGGCTATTCTCAAAAATACCCCCAAGAGCGCGTCCGAATATCTCGTAAAGCTGCTCGCGAGCGCGGTAGCTAACGCCGAGAACAATTTCGGAATGGACGTCTCGAAGCTTTATGTTTCGGAATGCTTTGTATCCGCCGGTCCGACTCTCAAGAGAATCATGCCGAGAGCACGGGGCAGAGCGTTCAGAATCATGAAGAGAACCAGCCATGTCACACTGGCAGAAAAAAAAAAAGAATAATCCGAAAAGGAGGTTTTGCACAGGTTATGGGTCAGAAAGTTAATCCGCACGGTTTACGTGTCGGCGTTATAAAGAACTGGGATTCGAGATGGTACGTGCGTGACGAAGAGTTCAGCGACACGCTCGTCAACGACTACAATCTCAGAAAGTATTTGAAAAACAAGCTTCAGGCGGCCGGCGTTCCGAAGATTGAAATCGAGCGCGACAGCCAGAAGGTAAGAGTGTTCATCCACTGCGCTAAGCCCGGCGTTATCATCGGTAAGGGCGGCGCTGAAATTGAAAAGCTCAGACTCGAAATCGAGTCTATCGTAAAGAAGCCGGTATCGGTCAACGTTATCGAAGTAAGAAGCCCCGACCTTTCGGCACAGCTCGTGGCAGAGAACATCGCGAGCCAGCTCGAGCGCAGAATTTCGTTCCGCCGCGCAATGAAGCAGTGCATCGGCAGAACAATCAAGCTCGGCGCCAAGGGCATCAAGGTCAGCTGCGGCGGACGTCTCGGCGGCGCTGAAATCGCACGTACCGAGCACTATCATGAGGGTACTATTCCGCTTCAGACTCTCCGTGCCGACATCGACTACGGTTTCTATGAAGCAAACACGACTTACGGTAAGATCGGAATCAAGGTCTGGATTTACAAGGGCGAGATTCTGAACGGCGCGGCAGCGAGAATCGCGGTTGAACAGCCGAAGCCGCCGAAGTCGAACGATAAAAATGACAGAGGCGAGCGCCGCGACCGCCGCGACCGTCGTCCGAGAGGCGACCGCGGATCGCGTGAAAACCGCGAGCCCAGAGAAGATCGCAATTCCGGCAGAAAGGAGCAGTAATCACCATGTTAATGCCTAAAAGAGTGAAGTACAGACGTGTTCAGCGCGGCAGACTTAAGGGTAAGGCTTCGCGCGGCAACACCATCAGCAACGGCACCTATGGTCTTGTTGCTCTTGAGCCGGCATGGATCACGTCGAACCAGATCGAGGCTGCCCGTATCGCGATGACGCGTTATATCAAGCGTGGCGGTCAGGTTTGGATAAAGATATTCCCGGATAAGCCGGTGACCGAAAAGCCGGCTGAAACCCGAATGGGTTCAGGTAAAGGTTCGCCTGAGTACTGGGTAGCAGTCGTTAAGCCGGGACGCGTCCTCTTTGAGATGGACGGCATCGACGAGACGACCGCGCGTGAGGCTATGCGTCTCGCAGGTCACAAGCTTCCGATAAAGACGAAGTTTATGGCAAAAGAAACAGCGAAGAGCGAAGGGGAGGAATAAGCCGTGAAAGCCAAGGAATTAAGAGACATGACCGGCGACGAGCTCAACGCCAAATTGAAGGAGCTCAAGAACGAGCTTTTCAATCTCCGCTTCCAGCACGCTATCAATCAGCTTGACAATCCCCACAAGATCGTGGACGTCAAGCGTGACATTGCGCGTGTAATGACAATTCTTCAAGAGAAGAATGCTTGAGTTAAGGAAGGAGAAAAGTCATGAGTGAAGCAGCAGAGCGCAATCTGAGAAAGACCCGCGTAGGCATGGTTGTCAGCGACAAGATGGACAAGACGGCAGTCGTCGCAATCCTCGACAATGTCAAGCACCCGATCTACGGCAAGGTCATCAAGCGTACTGTCAAGATCCACGTTCACGATGAAAAGAATGAATGCGGCGTCGGCGACAAGGTCAGCGTAATGGAGACAAGACCTCTTTCCAAGACCAAGAGATGGCGTCTTGTCGAAATCATCGAAAAAGCAAAATAATCGATTAAAGGCTTATAAATAAGTAGGCACGTCGCTGCGTGCCGAAGCAAGGAGGATAAGCACTGTGATACAGCAACAGACATTAATGAAGGTTGCCGATAATACAGGCGCAAAGGAGCTGATGTGCATTCGAGTAATCGGTGGCACGGCTCGCAGATATGCCAACATAGGCGATATCGTGATTTGCGCTGTAAAAAAAGCAACGCCCGGCGGCGTTGTAAAAAAAGGCGAAGTAGTCAAGGCTGTCGTTGTCAGAAGCGTCAAGGGACTCAAGCGTGCCGACGGTTCTTACATCAAGTTTGACGAAAACGCGGCGGTAATCATAAAGGACGACAAGACCCCGAGAGGAACACGTATTTTTGGCCCGGTGGCAAGAGAGCTTCGTGAAGGCGACTATCTGAAGATCCTCTCCCTCGCACCCGAAGTATTATAATAGGAGGTATCTTAAAATGAATAAACAGGTTCACGTTAAGAAAGACGATACCGTTATTGTAATTTCCGGCAACGACAAGGGCAAGAAGGGCAAGGTCCTCGAGGTTTCTCCGAAAGAGGGCAAGGTTATCGTCCAGGGAATCAATATCGTAACCAAGCACGCAAAGCCCCGCCGTCAGGGCGAGCAGGGCGGAATCGTCAAGGTTGAAGGCGCTATGTACGCAAGCAAGGTGCAGCTCTACTGCGCAAAGTGCGACAAGGGCGTGCGCGCCAAGGCAAAAATCGTTGACGACGGCAAG
>ERZ1643251.503-NODE-503-length-55644-cov-28.198672_pt1 | contig 55644 bp, 60 predicted proteins | sample MGYA00579261_ERZ1643251 | MGnify/ENA primary metagenome ERZ1643251 (study PRJEB29033, sample SAMEA4952267) | chicken gut metagenome | biome: Broiler Chicken; feature: Gastrointestinal Tract; material: Caecum | place: Ireland | collected 2018 | study: Broiler...
TTTATATAAATTTATGTTAAAATGAATATAGAAATTGATATTACTTACCAAGAAGCAAAAAGTTGTAAATAACTTTACCACTTGCTCCATAGTAACATCTGTTCTAACTTTTATAGTTTAGAACTTAAAATATAGAATATCAATTTCTAGTAAAGTTGATATTTTTTTGTTGTATGAAAGGAATAATTTAAAGTGATAAACATTATTACTAAAGAATTACCTATTGATGATGAAATAAAGAGACAATTTCTTTTCTAGGTGTATGGAAAGAATTAAATAATGAAAATTTTAAAATTGATATTGAGTTATTAATTGAGAAATGATAAAATTATATTGTAAATTTATTTTAATTTTGTAAGGGGGAAAATTTGATTATGGGAAAAGGAAAAATAATTGTGGTTGAGGGAGCCTGTGATGGAATCGGCAAGACGACTCAATATACGATGCTGTGTAATCGTTTGCGAAATGACGGACAAGAAATTTTTAGTCATCACTTCCCCTCATATGGCACATATCAAGGTACTCCTGTAGAAAGATATTTAAAGGGAGAATTGGGCTCTCCTAATGAATTATCTCCATATTTCATAAATAGTTTATATGCAATTGATAGAGGAATTACTTGGTATAAAAGTTTAAAACCGTTATATGAACAAGGGAAAATCATCTTATTTGATAGATACACTACTTCTAGTTTAATTTATCAAACTGCTCTAATCAAATATATAGAAGAAAAGAAAAAAATTATAGATTATATTCTTGATTTTGAATATCGTAAAATCGGTATTGGGGAACCTGACCAGGTGATATTTTTGCATGCGTCATTTGATTTAGTTTTAAAAATGATAAAAGCTAGAAATCAAAATGACGGCGTTGTTGATGATATATACGAAAGAGATTTAGAACTTATGAAGAAAGTCTATGAAAATGCCATGTTTATAGCAAATTATCTTTCATGGGATATGGTACAATGTAATGATGGCAGTAGAATGAGATCAATAGATGATATTCACGAAGAAGTATATAGTTTAGTAAGGACACGAAAGTAAGAAGTAAGTGGCAAAGTGCTTATCAATGAAAAGTACTAATTGAATCATAATTGTATTCTATAGAAAATATAAAAAGCTTTATATAAAAAACCAGCATAGAAAAATTGTGTAAATAGAAGAAAACTTCCAATATAATAAAATAAGAAAAGGAAGTTTTTTTTATATCAACATACATAACCAAAAGTACGAATAGTATGCAAGAAATGATAAGAATTATTATTACTGACAATTAATGTATGAATGTTAACTATAACTACACTTAACTAATAGAATTAAAATATAGATTAATTAAGAAAAAAATAATCTTTTATCTTGACTTTAAATATAAAAGATAGTATTATTATATTATGCAAATGACACAATGAAAGGAGTATGATATTACGCATAGTTTTGATAACGAAAGACCCATATATTTACAACTTATGGAAATGATCAAAATACAGATTATTTCTGGTAAAATCAAACCTGGTGAAAAACTACCATCAGTAAGGGATTACGCTCATGAAGTAAAAGTTAATCCTAATACTGTCCAAAAAGCCTTAACTGAACTGGAAAGAGAAAATCTAATTTATACCGAGAGAACCAACGGAAAATATGTAACAGATAATTCATCATTAATTAATCAGTTAAAAACAAAAATAGCCAATAATCTAATTATTAAATTCATCGAAGATATGAATGATATAGGTATTTCAAAAGAAGAAATAATTACATATTTAAAAAAAGAAAGGAATGATAAAAATTGACGCTAATTGAATGTAAAAATTTATGTAAAAAATTTGACGATAAGCTAGTTTTAAATAATATTAATTTAAAAATAAATAAAGGAAAAATTATAGGATTACTAGGAAAAAACGGTCAAGGCAAAACTACCCTAATTAAACTCATAAACGATTTATTAACTCCAACTAGTGGAAACGTTCTAATCAATGGTAAACCACCTAGTATAGAAAGTAAAAAAATTATATCTTATCTTCCAGAAAAAATGTATTTAGATAAAGAAAGAAAAATTAGTGAAGTTCTTGAATACTTCAGTGGCTTTTATGACAACTTCTGTAAGGAAAGAGCCATAAGACTGCTAAAAGATTTAAATTTAGATATAAATATGCAAATTTCCAAAATGTCAAAAGGTATGCAAGAAAAATTACAGTTAATTTTAGTAATGAGTAGAGATGCTGAACTTTATATTCTAGATGAACCACTTGGGGGTGTCGATCCCGCAACTCGTGATTATATATTAGATACCATTTTATCTAATTTTAGAAAAGGAGCAAGTATTATTATTTCCACACATCTAATCGCCGACATTGAAAGAATATTGGACGATATTATTTTTATTGATAAAGGTCAAATAGTACTAACTTCTCCTGCTGATAAATTAAGAGAAAAAGAAAAAGCAAGCATTGATGAAATTTTTAGGAGGCGATTTAAATGTTAAGAAAACTATTAAAATATGATTTAAAATGGATATATAAAACAATTGTCATCTTTTATATTATAGCCTTTATCTTCGCCTTACTAACTAGAATATTAGGTAGTATAGATAATTCTTTACTATGCCATATTCTCGCTTCCATTTGTGGTATTATTTCTATTACTATAATTATTGTTAGCCTAATCAATACCATTATCCGCGCCTACATAAGATTTATTCGAAATATGTACAAAGATGAGGCATACTTAACGCATACTTTACCAATCGAAAGAAAAACCATTTATTTATCAAAAGTGTTAGCTTCTCTCATTTCGGTATTCACAACAGTAATTTTCATTATATTGTGTATCTTTATCTGTTATTATTCTAAAGAAAATTTAGAAATAATGACAAATATGATAAAAATAACCGCTAATAACTACAACACGACAGTTTTAAACTTAATATTTATTATTTCTATAATTATCTTTTTAGAAATTATGTTTGTCTTACTAATTGGATATGTGGGAATAATCATTGGTCATAAATCCAATACCCAAAAACAAGTTAAAAGTATTATGTGGGGATTTGGTTTATATCTCGGAACTTCTTTAATTAACCTACTCGTAATACTTATTTTTGGTTTATTTAATAATAATATTATGAATATTATAAAAACTAGTGATACTATCGATATAAATGCTATAAAATCATTACTATATTTATTCATAATTTTATACTTAATATATGATTGCATATATTATTTTATTGGAAAAAAAGAACTATCATTAGGAATTAATATAGATTAAAACTCAAAGCTAGCTAGGTAAAGCTAAAACACAATTAGAAGATACTAACTGCTTAAATAAAAATATCCTTATTTTAAATAAGGATATTTTTATTCACCTAATTTATTTTTTATTATTTTATTATTTTCTAGCAATCTTTCGTCTTGAGGAGACATTTCAAGAGCTTTATTTGAATAATATAATGCTTCTTTTAACTTATTACTATAAAAACAACTTATTGATAATAAATCGTAAACAGTATGATCCCAACTAAAAGGTTCGTTTATATACGTCTTTTCATGTCTATCGATCTTAAGTGCTTCCAGACAGTACTTTTCTACTGCCTCAAAGTTTTCAAGTTGATATTCTAATAATGCTCTTTCAACATAAGGATCTCTCAAATATGGTGCCTCTTCAATTGCTTTATCTAACCACATTCTTGCTTCATCAAATCGTCCTAAATTTTTATATGACCGAGCAATAAATCTCATTGAAGCTGCTCTTTCGTCTTTCCAAGTGGCAGATTTAAGTTTTAAATGCTTAATTAAAGTGTCAATACACTCATTCCACTTGTTATAATACATATATTCTCGTCCTAAATAATGCATATTTCGATCATCTTCAGGATCTTCTTTTACAGACAATTCTAATAATGGCAAGTAGCTTCCGCGCGATTTTGATGAATCTGGATAATGATTTAACGTCATATTTTCGACAATAATAAATCTTTCTATTTCATTGCCCATATAAGTTAGAATTTCATGAACAGGATGGGTCCATTTATAATCATTTCTAGAGTGAATTTTCTCAATATAAAAGTTAACAATTGGCTTATTATTATCATCTAAACTCCAATTATAATTGTACCTAGCTCTATTCGTACCTTCACACCATTTTTCCTCTAATTTTGCACGCCAACCCTCTTCAAAAACTTCATCTAAATCAGTACAAACACATATATCACAATCCTTTGGCACTAATGCTAAAGACATATTACGTGCAGCATCAAATCGCCATGGTTTTATTTCTTTTACGGCCACATGAACACCTTTTTCCTGTAGCTTTTTTACAGTATTATCGCTAGACCCAGTATCCAAAACATATATTTCATCTGCTTCTTTCATGCTATTAACCCATCGTTCTACAAACTTTTCTTCATTTTTAGCAATTGCATATACACAAATTTTGTATTTATTTATCATTAATATTTATTCATCTCCATTACTATGGACCCGTTGGACCTGTTGCCCCTGTTGGACCTGTTGGACCTGTCGCTCCGGTTGGACCCGTTGGACCTGTTGCTCCTGCTGCACCAGTTGGTCCTGTTGCTCCTGTTGCCCCTGCTGCACCAGTTGGTCCTGTTGCTCCTGTTGCTCCTGCTGCACCAGTTGGGCCGGTTGCTCCCGTTGCTCCTGCTGCTCCAGTTGGGCCGGTTGCTCCCGTTGCTCCTGCTGCTCCAGTTGGGCCCGTTGCTCCTGCTGCTCCAGTTGGGCCGGTTGCTCCTGTTGCCCCTGCTGCACCAGTTGGTCCCGTTGCTCCTGTCACTCCTGTTGCTCCTGTCGGACCTTGAGGAATTGTTAAATTTAAAATAAAGTTTGGTGATACTCCAGTTATTGAAGCTTGTGCTGCTGTTCCGGGATTTCCCGTTGTAACTGTTCCTACAGTCAATACCGGTGATGCACCAGTTGCACCTGCTGCTCCGGTTGGGCCGGTTGCTCCAGTAGCTCCTGTCGGACCTGTTGCACCTGTCGCTCCGGTTGGACCGGTTGGACCAGTAGAACCTGTTGGACCCGCTGATGGACCGGTTGGACCAGTTGGACCAGTTGGGCCAACTATTATTGGAACACAACCGCAATTATCTTTTAAGCATTCTCGGTCTTTTTTTATTTTTTCCCATGCGTCAAACATTTTTTCACTTCCTTTATTATAATTTATGTCTTTATTCCCATTTTAGTTATGAAAAAAGCATAATTAATAAAAAAAACTTAATAGATTAAATAATATTTACCTTTTTCCATTATAAAAAGAAGACAAATCGTCTTCTTTAAATATACTTTGTTATTTTGTAACATTCTTCAGAATAACCGTCTTTGTTCGTGACATTTCCTTCAAGGTAGTCATTATTCCTTCATTACCTATCCCAGAATATTTCCAACCACCAAATGGTTGTTCAAAACTTCTAAAGAAACTAGCACCATTAATAACAAATCCGCCACACTCCATTTGCTCTGATGTCTTAATTGCCTTATTAAAATCTTTGGTTACTATCGATCCACTTAAACCGTATTTAGATTGATTAGCTATAGAAATTGCCTCCTCTAAAGAATCAAATCCTATTACTGGTATTACCGGACCAAAGATTTCCATATCTTTTGCCACTTCCATATCACGTGTAACATCTACTAAAATAGTAGGTTCATAAAATGCACCATTTCTTTTTCCACCACAAACTAGTTTGGCTCCTTCTTCAAGTGTTTTATTAACCTGTTTTTCGACTTCTATTGCGGCATTTTCACTAACTAAACAACCAATATCAGTTTCCATTGATGAGGGTAACCCAACTTTTAATGTAGAAATCTTTTCAACCATTTTTCTTATATATTCATCTTTAACACTATTGTGAACTAAAAATCTTTTAGAAGCACAACAAACTTGCCCTGTATTATATAATCTTCCCCATACAGTTTCTTCTACCGCTAAATCAATATCGCCATCCTCGCAAATAATAAAGGCATCATTACCTCCTAATTCTAATGAACTATGCGCACAATGTTCAGCACAATTTTTTGCAGCATCAATTCCAGCCTCTGTAGAACCTGTAAGACTTACTAGTGAAACGTCAGGATTTGATGTCAAAGCAGTTCCAACGACTGACCCAGAACCATGAACAACCTGAATTACACCTTTTGGAATCCCTGCTTCAACTAGTAACTCGACATAAGAAGTTAATGTTAAAGGATTTACACTTGCTGGTTTTAATATGGCAGCATTACCCATAATTAAAGCTGGAGGAATTTTATTGATAAAAATGTCACTTGGAAAATTAAATGGAATTATAGCGACAACAACTCCTAAAGGTTGCTGGATTGTATACTGAATAGTATTTTCTTGGCCGGGTTCACTACCACGATAAATAATGTTCCCATATTCATGTTTAGCTTTTTCTACATAGCCACGAACACCTATTTGAATATTAGCAATTTCTGCTATTGCCTCTCTAATTGGTTTACCAGTTTCGTCAGACAATAATTTCGCTAAACGATCTTTGTCTCTCAAAACTAGTTCGGCAAACTTTAACAAAACTGCACACCTTTGATGAAGGGATACTTGTTCCCATTCCTTTTGAGCTATTTTTGCTTCTTGTACAGCTTCATCAATCTGTTCCTTTGTTAAACTTGGAACAGTATCAATTACTTCATTAGTTGCTGGATTAATTACTTCTATAACTTTATTATCTTTAGAATCAACCCAACGATTTCCTATTAAACTCTTCATCTTACCTCCATTTTAATTACCAAAACCTGTATACGATAAGGAAAGCCCACCAACGGTATTGGCAGAATGATCAGAACTTCCATATTCTCCAAACGTAAATACCATTAAAAATTCTTTATTGCCCATTACTGCTTTGACAGCAGGATAAATCTTATCTTCTTCTCCTTTTAAAGCAATTCCTAATCTTCGACCTCCACAATGAACTAAAAGATAACTCTGTGCTTCCTCTTCCATCAATGAATTAAGTTTCTGTATAGTTTTAGGATTGGCTTCAATTAAACTTTCTACTGTTCCTTCCATTAATACAACAGCCGTATTTTCAGACAAATTCGCTCCAATATTCATCGATAAATCTTCATTTGCAAACATTGGATGACGAATAGCTGTAATACTACCAATCGGATCTTTCACACCTAAAGGATTGAATATTGTCTCCGTAAGTAATTTATTTCCCATTAGATCTTCTATCTTTTTTCCTGTCCATTCAGCATATTTTTCTACAGCGGGAACATTATCTATTTCAGCCAACGTCCTTACACCATTTATTTTAGTAATTACACCAGCCTTTTTTGTTTCTGTATATGCTCCATCATATAAATTTTTCATATAACTATCTGTATAAAAGAAACAAATAGCACACCCATCTGTAAATACTTTATCATCACAAATAATATGCCACTTTCCTTCAACTGTGTCATCAGCGGCAGAACCACCAAACATTGGCACACGTCCTATTACATCTTCAATTCCCTTTAAATAGAATTCTTCTTCAGCAGGCGAACAACACATAAAGAAATAATTAGGAGCACATTCTTTCCCCGCTCTTTTCATTGCCTCTTTTGCAAGATCTTGTCCTATTTTTCTTGGATCAGCTTTTCTTTCAGAGCCAGCTACACCTACAGTTAAGTCCCCCCAAAGCTCATCATTCCAGCATAACCCTCTTCAGAATTTAAATACCCATCTTGCGTGCATATTGCAGCACTAGATGTACAACCAAGTATTGGAACATCTGCAACACTCTTGACTCCATTTATTACGCTTTCTTGATCCATAACAACAGAAGTAAATAATAAAGCAACTTTGGCATTATTTAACTGTGCCATTTTAGCAGTTTCAATTCCTGATAAATAATTATCAGCATTTTGACTATAACCTACTTTTGTTTTTAACATAATTACCTTCTTTCCTACTTTAATTTTACATTACTAAGCCACCATCAACTTGAATAATCGCCCCTGTAGTAAAACTAGATTCATCACTAGCCAAATACAAATATATTCCCGCCAAATCACTAGGATTAGCCATTCGACGAAGTGGAGTAGAATTTACTAATAATTGCTTCATCTCTTCAGTAACATTCTTGGTCACCATATCAGTTCCAACAACACCGGGAGCAACGGCATTAACTCTAATATTATATTGTCCGAGTTCTTTAGCGCATGCTTTTGTAAGACCGTTTACCGCAAATTTACTTGAAGAATACGCTGCTTGATATGGTGAAGCATAAATTCCTACCATAGAACTAGTATTGATAATTGAACCACCACTTTTTTTCATATAAGGAATGACTTCTCTTATCAATCTTACACAACTAAAGAAATTAATCTCAAACATATTTTGAAAACTCTCGTCAGTTGATTCTAAAATAGATTCAGAAGAAGTTATTCCAGCATTGTTAACAAGAACATCTATTTTACCAAATCGTTCAATCGTTTTAGTGATAACCATTTTTATACTAGCATTATCTTTAAGATCTATTCCCGTTCCCAATATAGCTTCATCATTAATATTAAGTTCTTTTTGTAAATTAGTGACCGCTTTTTGAGCAGTTACATCACTACTACCACAAACAACAACTTTAGCTCCTTCCTTGAGATAGAGTTTCGCAATTTCATATCCTATTCCTCGTGAAGAACCTGTTACGATTGCCACTTTTCCTTCTAACTTCATACTACATCCTTTCTAGTATAGATTTTTACTCACGTACTATACTAACATAAGTATAACTTTTTTCAAGAAGAAAATCAACTTACATCAAAAAAAATTATAATTTTTTCTTTTATTTTACATTACTACTTGCTAACGTTTTTAAAATATCTCGAGCAGCAATAAGTCCTGTTGCAGCCGCCGCAACAATATTACCAGCTTTGCCAGCACCATCTCCAACAAAGTAAATATCTTCAGTATCTAGTTTCATATTATTATTCGTAACTATTTCATTACTAAAAAATTTGATCTCCGGACCATATAGTAATGTCTCATCATTATTAACACCAGGTATTATCTTATCTAGCTCTTCAAGCCCTTCAATAATATTTTTAAGAATACGATGTGGCAACACTAAAGCTAAATCTCCCGCTACACAGTCTTTTAAGGTCGGTTCGATAAAACCTTTCTCTATTCGATGCCATTCACTTCTTCTACCTTGTTTTAAATCTTTTAATGTTTGAATTATAGGTTTCCCAGCCCCTAAAATATCGGCAATTTTAGCTATTGCCTCTCCATATTCTCTTGTATTAGTGGTTGGATGAGTAAGAGTTACTTTAGAAATAAAAGCAAAGTTACTATTATTTGACTTTACATCCTTTAATGAGTGACCATTAACGCAGATAAAACCTTCATAATTTTCTTTAGCTACAAAACCACCGGGATTTGTACAAAATGTTCTTACTTCATCATTATATGTCTTCGTTTTAATAAAAATAGTAGGATCATATATAATATCCGTGATATCTTTTAATATTTCTTTCCTTACCTCTACTCTGACACCAATTTCGACACTTTGAGATATATAGGGAATATTATATTTATCCGCTAATGATTGTACCCATTTTGCTCCTGTTCTACCAGGCGCAACAATAATTTTTTTAGCTTTCAAAACTTTACTATCAATATTAGTTTTAACGATATAGTGATCTTTATCTTTGATAATATCTCTAACCTCTGTATTATCAAAAATATCAATTCCCTCTTTTTCTAAATAATCTGTAAACTTTTTTATATATTGCGGCAATTTATCTGATCCGAGATGCTTTTGCCTAATTATTAATAGTTCATGTCCTAATTTAGTTACTTTTTCTTTAAGTTCATTTGCTTTTTCAAGACTATTAGGATATTCTTTGCTATTCATATCAAATTTAGTAAATATTTCTTCTGTATCACAAATAAGATCATAAGCTTCTTGTTTAGACATATATCTAAATAAATCACTCTTGCCAATTTTAGGAATAAAATTTAACTTCCCATCAGAAAAAGTACCAGCCCCACCATAACCAGACAGTATTGAACAAGGCTTACAACTAATGCAAGGTGTTTTTTTACTATTCATCGGACAAACTCTATTTTCTACTCGCTTTCCACGATCAAGTAAAGCTATCTTCAATTTTTTATTTTTGGTTACTAATTCATAAGAAGCAAAAAGTCCCGCAGGGCCCGCTCCTATAATAATAATATCATACATTTCTATCACTCCTTTTTTATCTATTGTTAGATCTTACTCTTTATATTCACTATCAATTCCATAATACTCTTCTAAAGTTAGCCAATTACCTTTATTATATAACTTTTCAGCTAACTCCTTACCAACATATCTAATATGCCACGGTTCATACATATAGCCTGTTATTTTATCTTTTCCTTTGGGATATCTAATAATAAACCCATACTCATAACAATGTTCTTTTAACCATTGACTTTCCTTTGTATTATCAAAGGAAGCATCGACAGTATTCAAATCAATAGCTAGTCCCGTTTGATGTTCTGAATATCCCGCTCGAGCCGAATATGTATCGGCAGTATCTTTACCATCTATCCTTACGTAATTATTATAAATATAATTTTGGTCATTATATGATCTATATCCGCTAGAAGCATATATATTTAAACCTATACTAGTGGCATCACTAACTAGTTCGTCAAAAGATTTTTTAACATAATCTACTACTCTAATATATCCATTAATATATACTAAATTGTTAGGAACATAATTGCTTGGAAGACTATATGTTTTATTAACTATTATATTGTTTTCAATATAAGTTATATCATAGTATTTTTTTATTGTGTATCCTTTTGTAGATTTACTTATTGTGACATTTTTGTTTTCTTTAACGGTTAATTTAAATTTTTCTTCAGTTACATTTCCAGATGAGTCTTCAGCAGTATAATACATTGTGTATTCTCCTACTACATCTGGATTATAATCACCATTTACTAGGGCAATAATTTCTTCATTGCTATTATCTATTACAGTGATATCTTTTAAAAATTCAGGGATACTATCATATGCAAGCATTTCTATATCTTTTACTCCACTAATTACTGGTGGGGTTGTATCCTTTACCACTAGTATTACTTTCTTTTCTTCACCTTTATACATAAAGTAACCACTATAGGTACCTACCTTATATACTTTGCCATCTTCAGAAGGTAATTCATTCCAAACAAGATAAGTAGATTCATATTTTTTTTCGTAAAAATAATCTTCGATGGTTGGAATGTCTTCGCCGACTTCAATTGTTATTTTATTTCTATATTCAAATTTATTAGTTATATGAAAGTAGAAAATAATACAAGTAATAATAGTTAATAAAAGAACTATTATTACTATAAAAAACTTACTTTTTCTTCTTCTTTTCATATTTAATTACATTTCCTTCTTTCGCACGATAAATCATCTAAATTGAATTGAAATTTTAATTATTTATTTTCATTTTTTCTCTTTAGCTTCATATAACATGATCTACAAACAGAATCGTATTCAGCATCTATTCCATCTATGGATACTTGCTCCCCTGTAAATACTGGAATTAATTCGCCATTTATTCTATTTAGTCTTAAGTTGAAAGTTGCCTTTTCTCCACAGCGGCAGACTGCTTTTAATTCTTCTAGAACATCTGCTATTTCGAATAATCTTTGACTACCTGGAAACAGATTTGTAAATGCATCAGCACGAAGCCCATAACATATAACTGGTATATTAAAATTGTCTACTATAGCGGCAAGTTCATTAACTTGGGCTTCTGTAAGAAACTGGGCTTCATCTACTAAAATGCAATCAATATTTTCTACATTAAGAATATGATTTGCTATTATTAAATAAATATTTCCATGACTTGGTATAACATAGTTTGTATGTAATTCTGCTCCTGACCTACTTTGAATATTCTTTCCCGCTTTTTTATCGTCCCCTGGCTTCATGATTAGTACATTCATTCCTTTTTCGTAATAATTATAATATGTTTTAATGAGATCGGTGGTTTTTCCACTTTTCATTGCACCAAATTTAAAATATAATTTTGCCATAACTTCCTCCTCTATTTTTTTACTGCTCTGGGATGAGTTTCTTTATATACTTTTTTAATTTGTTCATTTGTAACATGAGTGTAGATACTTGTTGTATTAAGTGATTCATGCCCCAATAATTCTTTTACAGTCATCAAATCTGCTCCATTTTCTAGCATATCCGTTGCAAAGGTATGCCGTAGAGTATGTGGACTAATCTTTATATCTAATCTAGCATTATGAACCATTTTATCGACAATATTACGTACGTAACGTTCCGATAACTTATTCCCATCTTTGTTCAAAATAAGATAACTACTATTCAATTTATTCAAAAAAACATACCCATCTTTTAAATATAACTCTAGTGCCCTTTGAGTATGGTTATTATATATTACTAAACGTTCTTTACTTCCTTTTCCTAATATTTTAATTGTTCTGTCATTTTGATCAATATCATTAATTCTAATATTTACTAATTCACTTACTCTAAGACCTGTAGCATAAAGTAATTCTATAATCAAAGTATTTCTTTGGTTAAGGGGACTATCTTCTTCACAAATAGAGAAAATTTTATTTGATTCTTCTCTTTTAAGGAATTTAGGTAAATATAATTCTTTTTTAGGATTAGAAATATCTTTAAAATAATTTGCCTCTACCATATTTTCTCTTACCAAATAATTATAAAAACCTCTAATACTACTAAGTTTACGAGCAAGAGAATTTTTATTTATATCTTTTTTATATAAATACCTTAAATACTGTTCGACAACATCATAATTAATATTTGTTATTTTCTGATGCAATTGATTCAAAAAACAATAATACTCATTTAAATCACTATAATAAGACATTATCGTTTTATCGCTATACTTTCTTTCAATTTTTAAATACTCCAAATATTTTTTTATTAAATTCATTCTAATGTCCTAAACTACTCTTTACTCTTTTTAAAGTAAAATAAGCATCTCTTCTTCTTTTATAACCGCCACCTTGAAAAAAAGCAAAAACAATTCGTCTTATTAATTCATCATTTAACCTATCTCCAGAATACTTCTTTTGGTAAATACTAAAAATTCCTATAAAATAATTAATGTCTTCAGGATGCTCTTGCAAATGTTCTAAAAGCATATTATAAACATCAGCTATTTTCTGTTTATCGCCACTATAAACAATATCTGAAATACAATATGATTTAGATAAATCAGAACTAACATCGACGATGATTCTAGGATTAGATAACTGAAGACAAATACCATATATACTATTAAAAGCATCTACTAATTTATCAAAAGATTCAAAAGTGGCCGTTTGTTCATCAAATTCTTCTATCGTATTAGCACTTATTCCTATGCTTGTTCTCTTTCTTGGACATCTTAATATTTCTTCTAATAAAGAATTATGTCCTGCAAGATCTGTATGCAAAAAATAATACCGCACAGTCATCACCTTAAGACTATTATAACATTTATAAATGATTTAGTAAATAATATAATTTTGACGAGGAAAGAAAATTCTAGAAAAAGCAATCATATGTTACACCTTTGTAAAAAATAAAAAGACCATTTTCAAAATCTTACGACTTTGTCGATAGTCTTAAAGAAAAATAAATCCCTTCTTCTTTCTTTTAATATTCTTTATTTCCTAGATACATACTTTCCATCTTTAGTAGATACAATGATCTCTTCGCCTTCTTCAATAAACAATGGAACTTTGACAAGTAAACCTGTTTCGATAATAGCATCTTTAGTAGCATTTGTAGCAGTATTACCTTTAATACCAGGTTCTGTCTTTGTGATTTTAAAATCAATCTTTTCTGGAAGTTCAATGCCAAGCATTTCTCCTTCAAAGAAAATGATTATTACTTCTAATCCTTCTTTTAAAAATTTTGCTTCATTTTCAATTTGTTTTTTATTTAATTCTACTTGTTCATAACTTTGCATGTTCATAAAACTATAGTTATCACCATCAGCATAAAGAAACTGCATCTTCTGTTTCTCTACATGAGCAGTAGGAATCTTAATTCCAGCATTAAAAGTATATTCGGCAATTGAACCAGTTCGCATATTTTTTAATTTGGCCTTTACAATAGCGGCTCCCTTACCTGGTTTAACATGTTGAAATTCTAATACCTGATAAAGATTGCCATCATAATTAATTGTTTGTCCAGTTTTAAAATCATTGACATTTATCATTTATTTTCCCCTCCTATTTTTTAGTTTCTTTATGTTTGGTAGTCTTACGACAATGCTTACAATATTTATTCAATTCTAATTTCTCTGGCGTATTTTTTTTGTTCTTCTCTTCACTATAGTTAATATTTTTACATTCTTCACACATCAAAGAAACTAAGGCTCTATTTTCATTTTTCTTAGCCATATTTTACTTCCTCCTTTTCAAAATGTCTACCTAATTATATCATATTTTGCCTATTTTATACAACTATTTTTAATTTTTTCGTAAATTAGCTATTAAAAATAAGAAAAATTAAAAATTCGATTAATATAATTCAAAAAATTTGTTTACTATTTTAGCGGATATTCTTTTCGTTACCATAGACTGTGAAGAATTAGGAATGCTAATATCCGGAGAAACGACAACTATACTCATTTTAGGATTATCACTTGGCGAATAACCTACAAATGATGAAGTTATTGTTTCAGTATCGACTTTATTATCTCCATCAGTATCAATAAAACTTTGACTCGTTCCTGTCTTTCCAGCAGAATTAGTATAATTTCCCATATAACCATATCCCAAGCCTCTTGTAATAACTGCAGAAAAGCCTTCTCGTACTCTATCTATATATTTATCTTCAACAGATAAATGTCCTAAAACAGTAGTATTAGCTTTATATATTAAAGAACCAAATTGTTCATCATTGTCACTAGCCTTATAAACTTCCTTGAGAAGATATGGTTTTAATTTCTCTCCTCCATTGGCTATAGTATTAATATATTGTGCTAGCTGAATGGGAGTATAAGTATCGTATTGTCCAATTGAAAAATCGAGCAAATGTCCTGGTAATTTTGACGTTCCCATATATCCTAAACTTTCGACAGGTAGATCTATCCCCGTTTTCTTACCAAGTCCAAACTCGGCATACATATCACGATATTTCTGAAAAGCAGATTCATCTAATGATAAAGCCTTATTATATTCATAAGTTCCTCCACCCACTTTAATTGCTATTTTATATTGATAAACATTAGAAGAATTTTGAAGAGCATAAATATCATCAATATTTCCCATTGTTTGCCATGAACATTTTTCGGGAGTATCTTTTATTTTAATACATTCATCATTTATAATTGTTCCAATATCTATAGCACCATACTTATATCCGACCATCATCGAAGCTCCTTTTACGACAGAGCCAGGCGTAACCGGAAGTGTTACAACACCAGGTGTATAATCGACAACATATCTCTCACCATTTTCTTTTTCTAAAACCTGTTTCCCACTCATTGCCAGTATCTCACCAGTATTAGGATCTGAAATAACCACAAAAGAACGATTATAATACTTTGTACCAGCTTCACCTTTAGCCTTTAATACTTCTTCTGTTAACACTTCTTCCAGATACTTTTGTAAATTAATATCAATTGTTAGAACAATATCATTTCCACGTTTACCTTCCGACAATAACTCATAACTATTGTCAGAAAGTAATCTATATACGGCTTTAGTTCCCTTTAAATAATCTTCATATTGATATTCCAAATAAGATATTCCTACTCTATCGTCTAATGAATATCCTTTTTTTAAATAATCGTCCGCTAGTTCTGAAGGAATACCTTGACTATTAGATGATACAGATCCTAATATTGTCTTAAAAGTATCACCATATAAATAAACTCTCTCCCAATCTAACTTCGTATTAAATCCTTTTAGATTATCAATATTTTCACTAATATAAGCATACTCTTGTTCCGTTACATTCTTATTCTTGATAATCTTTTCAGCATAAGAATAACCTTTATTCATCAGGTAATAAATATAAGCTGCCTCCTTATCTAATTCGTTATACTTACTTATTTCTTCATCAAGCCTTTCATAAATTAAATCTTTAATTGCCTTATCATCTAATTTTCTTTTATTATATTGATCCCACTCTTCATCAGTAATCTTCTTTCGGCATTCTTCGTAATTACTATTATAATAAAAATCCTTTAACCTTTCATCATTTATATTAGCATAATCAATTTCTAAATTTTGAGCAATCAAATAAGATAATGCTATTTCTTCTTTTGTTGTAATATCTTTTTCTTTCTTATAATATATTGTTTTAACAGCTTCATTATCTACTAGTAAATTATTATTTCGATCATAAATTCTTCCACGTGGAGCACTCGTACTTTCAATCGTCTTTTCAGAAACATATGAAAGCTTTTCCGTATAATAATTACTATTTAATATTTGAAGATAAAAAAGACGCCCTCCAATTATAACAAATAGTGTAACTAATACAATCGTAATTATTGTAAATCTTTTTTCAATTATCTCTTTTAGGTACTTACTACTTGCCTTCTTTTTGCGGTTAATTGGCTTCGTATTTTTCTTAACAGAAAGTTTATTATTCTTTATCTTCATATACAAGTACCTCCATTATTTATTATAACATAAAATGTAAAAATATACATATAGTTAATTGGGTGAAATGATGAATATTTATTTAATAGAAGAGTATGTAAATAGACTAAAAAAAAGTGATATTGAAAGATTTGCTATTAAGCAAGGAATTATTTTAGATGAAGGCGAAATAGATATTATCTATGAATACATAAAGACTAATTATAAGACTATTATTTATGGTAATCCTAAAGAAATATTACTCGAAATAAAAAAGAAAGTCAAACCTATTACTTATAGCAAAATTGAAAATCTATATATTAAATTCAAAGATAAAATTGATACTTTTACCAAAAATATAAGAGAAAATTAACCATTTTCTCTTATTTTTGATATTAATTCAGCATTAAATTTTCCTTTTCTTATCATAGCAATCTCCCATTTATAAGGAGGATAGATTTTCTCTTTAGAATCATCATCTTTAGCAACATAAGGTGTTTCTAATATTTTTGGAACTTCTTCCAATTTTTTGTGATAAATTACTTTTAAAAGATTCTCGAAGCCAATAGTTCCAAAACCAATATTTTCATGACGATCCTTATGACTGCCTAAAATATTCTTACTATCATTAACATGGACACACTTTATCTTATCAATTCCTAATATTCTATCAAATTCTTCTAAAGTAGTATCAAAATTCTCAATAGAATAGCCAGCATCATTAAGATGACATGTATCCAAACATATGCCTATCATCTTTTTATTATTAACTTTTGATATAATGTCGCGAAGTTCTTCAAAATTAGCTCCTATTTCATGACCTTTACCAGCCATTGTCTCTAATAAAATCATCACGTGAGAATTTTTCTCTAAAATTAAATTCAATCCATTGGCAATTAATTTAATAGCCGTCTCTTTGGAACAATTAACCGCTGATCCAGGATGTAAAACAAGGTATTTCATTCCAAGTCTGTAACATCTTTCTATTTCTTTAGTAAGAAAAGAAACAGAAAATTCAAAGTTATCAATGTTAGCTAAATTAATAATATATGGGGCATGAACAATAACATTTTCCGGTTTAAGATTATGAAAGGTCATAAGATTATAGGCTTCTTTAGTTAGGTCATCATTAATGGTACTTCGGCTTGTATTCTGTGGTGCTCCCGTATAAAACATAAACGCATTAGCATCATAACTCAAAGCTGCTTTAACACTACCAAGTAACTGTGTATCATTTTTATAAGATACATGACTTCCAATTATTAAATTCATTTATTACACTTCCTTTTTAATAAAAAACTACTGATAAATTATCAATAGTTTTAAAAGATAAAATTATATATTGCTTCGGTTGAAATTAAGATTGCACACCAGCATCATCGGAACTCAAAGCATACACTACTTTTCCAGAAATAGCAAATTTACCACCAGTTTTAGCAACTAATAATACTTCGGCTCCTCCATTGTCTCTAACACGAATTGAAGAACAAGTATTAGCAGTAACATTTACACTAGCACCAGTTGGAGCAGTTCCATCTAAAACCAAATCATTATCAGATAAATCCAAGACATCCGCTAAAGTAACTGAAGCATCGCCACCTGCGGCAGCATCTTGTGTAATATCACCAATACACTGCCAAGTACTAGTTGCATTTGCTCCCTTTAAAGTAGGAGTCGTCGCTAACAAATCTTGTGCTACCGCCGTATCATAACTATTAGCAGTCTCCTTCGCTAAATTCCAAATACTTTGTACTCTGGCATCAGAAATAGTACTTATTATTGTAGGTACTGTTACAACGACAATAATAGCTAGTATAACAATAACAGCTAGTAATTCTATCAATGTAAAACCTTTTCTATTTAACTTTCTCATTTTGCATCCTCCTCTATTTTATAAATTAATCTTACCATAAAATAGAGGGTTAGTCAATTGCTTTTCGATAAATATTTACAAATTTATTTCCATATTTTTTCTTTTTTAATAAGATAAAATCTCCATAATTATCTTTTAATACGTCGACACTATATTCTAATATTAATAATCCCCCAGAATTGAGAATGTCTTTAGTAGATACTATTTCTATTATTTTTTCCATAATATTCATCTTATAAGGAGCATCTACTAAAATAATATCGAATGTAATATCATGTTCTTTAAAATAGCATAAAGCATCTCTATAATCTTTAACTATAATTTTCGTCTTATCTTCAATTCCTAAATTGACAATATTTTTCGTTAAATACTTTATTATCTCTCTATTATTATCAACAAAATAACACTTACGAGCTCCCATCGATATTGCTTCTATTCCTAAACTTCCAGTCCCACAAAACAGATCCAGTATTACTGAAGAGGTAATATTATCTTGGATCATAGCAAATAATGATTCCTTTACTCTGTCCATTGTCGGTCTTGTCCCTAAAGTATTATAGCCTTCCAAATTTCTTCCTTTTAAATATCCTCTTATTACTCTCATCAATGACACCCTTTTACATTTGTATACTGTTTAAATCGATTATTGATTCTTAAAATCAAATAAAATAATTCTGTATAATACTTCATAAAATTTTGATAATCATTATTTTGATATATCTGTCTTTTCAAAACTATCTTCTCATGATCATCCATACTCGCATTAAACTTTTGTATTTTAGCTACCAAATTTCTATTGCGGACAACTAAAGACTTATAATGTTCCAAATTCTTTATTAAGCTACTTTCCTCAAAGGAAAGTATTAATTCCTTTGTCTTACTAATAACCTCTTCCATTATCGATACTTGAACTCTCTTTCTGCCTCTCTTTTAATATCTCTTTCTTTTAGTGTTTCCTTCTTGTTATAATTCTTCTTTCCTTTAGCAACACCAATTAAAATTTTTGCATTACCTCTAACAAAATACATCTTAAGTGGTACTAAAGTATAACCTTCAACCTCGAGCTTTTTCTTCATTTTTAATATTTCTTTTTTATGGAACAAGAGTTTTCGTGTTCTTGTCTCTTCATGATTAAACCTATTCCCCTCTTCATATAAAGAAATATGTGTATTTAATAAATATACTTCATTATTTCTTATTATTGCATAACTATCTTTAAGATTTACTCTTCCCTGTCTTATCGATTTTATTTCGGTTCCCGTAAGAACAATACCAGCTTCATAAGTATCTTCTATTTGATAGTCATATCTAGCTTTTCTGTTTAGGATTTCCACAAATAACACCTCTTACTTTTTCTATTAAAACTTTTTTAGAACTTTATTGCTCTAAAATTAACTATTAAGGGCCGCTACTGGTATAGTACTATCCATATTCTTAATAACCGCAGCATATTTATTGTAAAGTCTTTCGTAATCAGCGATATAATTTCCTATTTCAGAACTAGAAAAAGGAACCACTTTAAAATTACGCCAACCGCTATAATAAGTAAACAATAACTCATTATTAACATCACTTAATTTAATAGAAGATTTTCCATCTTTAACTGTCTTTGTTATCTTGACAGATGAAAGAAGACCAACCATCTTTGCATAATCTAAATCTGTCTCTTGCGCGGATATTAAGTTTCCTAACGAATAAATTACCAAAGTATCATCAATCCAAGTTACTGGCATTACAACATGAGGATGGGAACCAATAATAATATCTACTCCGCAATCAGCTAAAAATTGTGCCATATCTTTTTGATAAACTGTCGGTGTATGAGTATATTCTACCCCCCAATGCATAGCTACCATAAGCACATCTACTTGATCACGTACCCTATCAATATCTTCCTTAACAATTTTCTTGTAGTCTTGATATGCGCTGTCATTATCAGGATTATTACCATTAGTAGGCCAAACATTGACTAGATACTCCTTACCACTAGGTACCGCAATACCATTAGTTCCATAAGTATATGATAAAAGAGAATAAGATATATTGTTTTTCTCCATTATGTAAGCTTTATCACGATCTTCTTGTGAACAGTAACTTCCCGCTGTCATTACTCCTTCTTTATCTTTCCAATAATTACAAGAATTAATAATCGCTTTCTCGCCACGATCCATTGTATGATTTGTAGCTAAACTAACTAAATTAAAACCAGCATCAATCATAGCATCACCAACTTCATAGGGCGAATTAAAAGTCGGATAATCTGATAATCCTAACTCTTCGCCACCTAAAATAGTCTCTTGATTATAATAGGCAAGATCGTAATTTTGAACTATCTCTTTTATATAAGTATACATCGGTTTAAAATCATAACCATCATAATTGGCATTCTTATTAGCATCTTTATAGATACTACTATGAATCAAATTATCGCCAACCATCACTAAACTAACTTCATAAGATTTTTCTAAAGATTCTACTTTATCATTATTGTTATTATTATCTATTATAGTATTATCATCCGATAATTGCTTAATAACAAAATATATTCCCAAAGAAACTCCTATTACGACTACCAATAGTATTAGTATTCTACCCCATTTTAACTTTCTTCTTTTTCTTTTCATTACTACACTCCCTTTAAGATTCTATTGCAAAATTAGTTACATCTCGTTTTATTTTTTTCTTCATAAATAGCAAAGTCGACAGTACTATTTTCTTTGTTAGCACCTATAACCTCGACCATAACTTCGTCTCCAAAACCATATTTTTTCTTTGTCCTCTTACCAATTAAAGCCATTAAATCACTATTATATATATAATAATCACCTTTTAAATCTTCAACTTTAACTAAACCTTCGACGGTATTAGCAAGTTCCACAAAAAAACCAAACTCTTGTACCCCAGATATTATTCCACGATATATTTCGCCAAGATGATCCATCATATATTCTGCCTTCTTCATCTTATCAACATCACGTTCACAGTTTTGCGCCTCTTGCTCTCTAAGTGAACAATATTCGGCCATGACAGGAATCTTCTCTTTATTTTCGTTGATTATTTTATCATTATAATTATAGTTATAATCTTTAAGCAATCGATGTAAAATTAAATCAGGATACCTTCTAATTGGTGAAGTAAAATGACTATAACACTTACTTCCTAAACCAAAATGACCAATATTAATATCAGAATAAATAGCTTTAGACTGTGATCTAATAGCCATATCATGTAAGACCCGAACTTCTTTAACATCGTCAATTTGTTTCAAAATATTCTGTAAATCTTTAGGTCTTTCAACTTTATTTCGTCCCGTTATAACATAACCATGGAGTGATAAAAATTTCAAAAATTCATTTAATCTTTTTTCGTCTGGTTTGTCATGGACTCTATAAATTCCTGGCAAATTGCGATAATATATCGAAGAAGCCACCGTCTCGTTTGCGGCAATCATAAAGTTCTCAATAAGTTCTTCTCCAGATCTTTGTATTCTAGCTTCAATAGCAACGGGATGACACTCACTATCAACCTTAATTTTAGCTTCTGTACTTTCAAATTCAATATAGCCTCGATTAAGCATTTTTTTTCTTAAAATTTTGGACAACTCATTCATAAGCAATAAACTATTTTCAAAGTCCTCATAACCCGAAGGAACAACCTGCTCTTCCAATATTTGATTTACATCATCATAAGTCATTTTTTTCTTACTTCTAATTATCGAGGGGAAAATACTATATTTAACAATATTTCCTTTATCATTAATTTCCATTTCACAACTAAAAGCAAGTCGATTTTCATTCTCATTTAAAGAACAGATACCATTAGATAACTTATGGGGAAGCATCGGCAACACGCGATCGACCAAATATACTGAAGTTCCTCTAAAATACGCTTCCTCATCTATCTTACTTCCTTCTTTTACATAATAAGATACATCGGCAATATGGACTCCCAATAAATAATTACCATTATCTAATCTCTCTAACGATATAGCATCATCAATATCTTTAGTATCAGCACCATCAATTGTAAAAATTTCTTTCTCGCGTAAATCTCGTCTTCCACTTGATAATTCTTTTTCTATTTCTTCATCAGTAAGAAAAGAAGGTATTTCTCCTAATTCATCAAGAACTTCGGAAGGAAAATCTGGTTTAAAATTATATTCGTAAACAAAAGATAGTATATCGACACCAACATCGTTTTTATGACCTATTATCTTGACTATCTCTCCAACTCTTTGACCACTCTTTAGTGGTCTTACTATAACTTTATGTCCTTCGACAGCCCCATTAAGTTTATCTTTAGGGATATATATTTCAGAAGCACTTTTCTTATCGGGATCGACAAAATATTCCCCTTCTGTCATAAAGACTTCACCAACTAGTGGATCGTAATTTCTTTTAATAATTTTAACAATTTTTCCCTCTGGTCTATCACTATCTCTACTTACATATTCAAATAAAACTAAATCGCCATCGATAGCACCACCAGTATTCTTTGAACTTACATATACATCCTTTAAATCTTTTCCTATTTCAATAAAACCAAAACCCTTCTCATTTAGTATAAAGTTTCCTTTCGCTAAATGACTATTTTCCAGTAACAAATATTTTCTTTTCTTGTCACTATAGTATAATATACCTTCACTTACTAATTCATTTAAAATTAGTTCTAATTCCTGATAATCTTCTATCGTACTTAAATGCAGCTTATCATTAAGTTCTATTATCGTAAGTGAAGAATTTTCTTTTAAAATTTCAATTATTTGTTCTTTCATTTAAGGGCCCTCCATTAGAAAAAAGACTTAAGATTTAAGTCTTACAATGATATTATTAAACACAATATAAAGAAAGCAAAACCTAATATATAAGTTAATTTAGTTATAAATAACTCAAAACCTCTTTCTTTTCTATTGGCAAATAAATCAGAATTTCCCCCCTGAATTATTTGTGAAGCAGACTCTGCTTTACCACTTTGTAATAATACAATAGATATCAATAATATTGATACTATAATTGCGGCTATTTCCATGAAAACCATTCCTTTCATATAAAAATATTATAACAAACATCTCTATTTTTGTAAATAAATTATGATGATAGTGTAAAACATATTATCATTTTCATAGATACCACGCTTTCATATAATCTTTATCTTTAACTTAATTATACCAAAGAGGTATCTTTTTTATTTTAAATTTGGAACATATATATTATAACTCAACATTATTATTCCATTTATCTTACTAATACTGAATCCCCCAAATTACTAAATTGCTAGCCTCTTTCCCACACACAACGCACTTATCAGATACTTTTTCTTCATTAAAAGGAATACATCTTGCTTTACATCCTCTTATCTCTTTAATTTTCTCTTCACACTTAACATCGCCACACCACATTGCTTTAATAAAACCAGGATGACTATTTATAATATTTTTAAATTCTTCTAAATCTGTGCAAGTATACGTCATCTCTTCTCTTCTTCGAAGAGCTCTATCATACATATCCCTTTGAATATCTTCAAGTAAAATCTTAACATCATTAGCAATATCTGTACTTACAAACACTTCTCTTTTTTCTCTAGTATCCCTTCTAACCAAAGTAACAATACCATTATCTAAATCTCTCTTTCCTATCTCAATTCGAACAGGTATTCCATTGACTTCGGCTTCAGCAAACTTAAATCCGGGACTTTTTTCACTATTATCAATATATGTTTCAATTCCTGCCTTTGTAAGTTTATCTAGATAGTCATTAGCCAAACTTAATACTTCGAGTGTCTCACCAATTGGAATGATAACTACTTTTTTAGGAGCTATTTTAGGCGGTAAAACAAGACCATAATCATCCGAATGAACCATAATTAAAGCTCCGATCATACGCGTTGATATTCCCCATGATGTCTGATATGGATAAGCTAGCTTATTTTCTCTATTTGCATATTTAATGTCATAAGCTTTCGAAAATTTTTGACCAAAATAATGTGTCGTAGCCGATTGAAGGGCTACTCCATTATACATAAGAGCTTCTACTGTATAAGTATACTCGGCTCCCGCAAACTTTTCCTTTTCTGTTTTCTTTCCTACTATGCTAGGAATCGCTAAATATTCATGGAAAAAGTTATTATAAATATTTAACATCTTCAGTGTTTCATTTTCAGCTTCTTCTTTAGTTTCATGAATAGTATGGCCCTCTTGCCATAAAAATTCACGGCTTCTCAAAAAAGGTCTCGTCTCCTTTTCCCATCTTAATACACTACACCACTGATTATATAATTTAGGTAGATCACGATAAGAAGAGATCGAAGAAGCAAAATAATCAGAAAAAACAGTTTCAGAAGTTGGCCTTATACCAAGTCTCTCATCAAGTTTTTTATCTCCCCCTTCTGTTACCCATGCAACTTCAGGGGCAAAACCTTTAACTAATTCACTTTCTTTTTTTAATAAACTTTCAGGGATTAATAGCGGCATATAAACATTAGTATGTCCTGTTTCTTTAAATTTTTGATCTAAAATACACTGCATTTTTTCCCAAATAGCAAAACCATTTGGTTCAATTACTGTACATCCCTTAACATTAGAATAATTCGCTAATCTAGATGCCATTACGACATCAGTATACCATTTAGCAAAATCATCGTCTCTACGCGTTATTTTATTATTCTGCTTATTATTCATTTTTTCACCTTCTATAATAAACTACTTATCAAGAAAGCAATTTATTATTACCTTTCCTTTAAATTTTTAATCTTCTTTATTTTTTCTTATATCTTCTAATCTTACAGATACCATCTTACTAACTCCAGATTCTTCCATCGTAATACCATATAAAACATCTGCATATTCCATCGTCTTCTTCTTATGCGTAATCAAAATAAACTGGGTCTTATCTTTATATTTATTCAAATAACGTCCAAAAGATTCAACATTAGCATCATCAAGAGCAGCTTCCACCTCATCAAAAAGACAAAAAGGAACAGGTCTAACATTTAATATAGCAAATAATAAAGCAATCGCTGTAAAGGTCTTTTCGCCGCCAGATAAAAGATTAATACTTTGAAGTTTTTTACCAGGTGGAGATGCTTTTATATCAATACCAGTCTCCAAAATATTATCAGGATCAGTAAGATAAAGTTCAGCCTTACCACCATTAAATAACTCTCTATATACAATTTTAAATTCCCTTTTCACTTGCTCAAAAGTATCAAGTAATTTCTTTTTCATAATAGTATCCATCTCTTTAATGATGTCATATAAAGTTGCTTCTGCAGACAATAAATCTTCCTTCTGTTTTGTTAAAAAATCAAATCTTTCCTTTTGCTTTTCATACTCTAAAGGAGCATCTAAATTAACATTTCCTATTGACGCTAACTCGATTTTAAGTTTAGCAACTAAATCTTTTGCTTCATCTACATCTATATCAAGAACGTAATTTTTCATAGCAAAATCATAAGTCATATTATAATCACTTGTAAGTACGTTAAGCAAATTATCTAATTTAACTTCTATTCTATTAATAGAAATATTTAAATCATTTAATTCTTTAGTTTTCTTATTTATATAAAAATTACTATTTTTAGATGTCTCTTCGAGTTCATGAATCGTATTACAAGTAGCTTCACTTTCTGCTTTTTTAATAGCAATATCTTTATTTAGATTAGCAATTTTTTCTTTTACTTCAGATAATTTTTTAAGAAGATCATCTTCCTGTGTTTCTCCGCCTACTACACTAATAAGATCACGAAGCTCTTTATCTTTTTCTTCCTTTTCCTTTTCCTTAAAACTAATATCTGTCATAAGATGATTTTGCTGACTTTCATATTCAGCATTTTTACTCTGTTTTGTAAAAATATCTTGTAAAATAGCTCCCAATCTCTTATCAAGCTTCTCGGTTTCTACAAAAAGTTCTTCATTTTTAGCTATTAGTAAATTTAAGTTTTTTGTATTCTCATCTATTTCATATTTTATAGCTAAAGAATTATTACTTTTTAATAATGAACCACCCGTTAAAGATCCACCAGGATTTACTACCTGACCATCTAGAGTAACTATCTTATATTTTTTATTTATTCTAATACTTATCTTATTAGCACTATCAATATCGTCAGCAATAATAACATTTCCCAAGATATTGGCAACAACTTTTTTATAGTTAGCATCACATCTCACAAGTTCAGAAGCAATTCCGACATAACCATCCATATCTTTTAAAATATTCAAAAAGCTCTCATCTATAGTTCTTCCCGTTATAACTGACAAAGGATAAAAAGTTGCTCTTCCTAAATTATTCTTTTTTAAATATAACACTAATTCTTTAGCAATATCAGGAGTATCGACAACCACATAGAATGCCGCTGCTGCTAGTGAAGTACTGATGGCTATTTTATATTCATTATCAACCTCAATAAGAGCAGATATTACATTATGAACTCCTTGAAATTTAGGATTATCCAAAATAGCTTTAACTGGTTTGGGTAAGGCAGAATTACTAGCCAAATTATTTTCTAAACATTCTATTTTATACTTCAAATTTGCTATTTCCCGATTATTTTTATCAATAATATTATTATAATTAGTCTTCTTATTTAAACTATTATTATGTTCTTCTTGCAACTTAACAATTTCTTCACTTAACAATTGTCTTTTTTTCTCGATAATATCGATAGAATTTTTTCCATCTAACAGATAACTATTAATATTCAGTAGTTCTTCTCGCAGTGAAACAATATTATTTGACATTTTAAAATTATCATCTTTATATTTACTTCTCTCTTGAAAAAGCTTTATATCCGATGCAATAACTTCTTCTTCTCGAGTTAAAGATAGCAAATTAGTCTGCTTAATATTTATCTCTTCCCTTATTTTATCTAATTCTTTTTTAGATTTAATAATATCAACATCATAAGATGAAAGCGATGCTTCATGCGATGAAAGTTCGTTCTCTAAAGTGGCAATTTTGTTCTTTCCTTCTTTATATTCAAAATTTAAAAGAGAAATATTAGCCACTGTTGTCGCAATTTCTAAATTAGACAGCCTATCTTTGATAGCAGTATATTTTTTAGCTTTAGATGCAGATACTTCCAAAGGTCCAATCGAAGTAGATAATTCATTCATTATATCGTTTACTCTGTTTAAATTTTGATTAGTTTTATCTAATTTTCGTAATGCCTCTTCTTTACGTCTTTTATATTTTAATACTCCCGCTGCTTCTTCAAAGATAATTCGGCGATCTTCTGGCTTTGTCGAGATAATTTCATCTATTTTACCTTGACTTATAATATTAAAACTTTCTTTAGCGGTTCCTGAATCAAGAAGAATATTAGAAAGATCCTTCAGTCTTACTCTTTCATTATTAATATAATACTCACTCTCTCCTGTCCGAAAGGCAATTCTCTTAATTGCTACTTCATTAAAATCTAAAGGTAAAACCCTATCATTATTATCAAATATTAACGTCACAGAAGCAGAATTTAATGGTTTTCTACTTTCACTACCAGAAAAAATAATATCCGAAATAGTCTCTCCTCGCAAACTTTTTAAAGACTGCTCTCCTAATACCCATCTGACTGCATCGACAATATTAGATTTCCCACTTCCATTTGGACCTACTATCCCATTTATATTTTGGCCAAGTTCAATAATAGTTTTATCCGCAAATGATTTAAATCCGTATGTTTTTATTTCTTTGAGATACATATACTTCACATCCTAATACTTATTTTACCAAATTTTATCTAGAAAGACTATACTTTCTATTTTCCTATTATAATAATGTTTTTCTTAACATCTTAACAGTTAGCATTATTTTTTATCTATACCCAAATATTCATACGTTTGATCAGTTACTATTCTTCCTCGTGCCGTTCTCTTCAAATAACCTTGCTGAAGAAGATATGGCTCATAGACATCCTCAATTGTCGAAGCTTCTTCTCCAATAGAAGAAGCAATTGCTTCTAGCCCAACTGGTCCACCATTAAACTTTTCAATAATTGCAAGTAATAAATTATAATCGGTATCATCTAGTCCCAACTTGTCGACTTTCAATTTGCCTAGTGCTAAAGTTAAAATGTTCTCATCAATAATTCCGTCTCCTTCAACTAGAGCAAAATCACGAATTCGTTTAAATAGTCTATTAGCAATTCTTGGCGTTCCTCTACTTCTTCGTGCAAGTTCACGAGCAGCATCATCAGTGATAGGAGTATTAAGTACTCTCGACGTACGTTTAACAATTTTATACAGCTCTTCCTCTGTATAATAATTAAGTTTTGAAATTATACCAAAACGATCGCGCAAAGGACTACTTAAGTCTCCTGCTCTTGTTGTTGCACCAACTAAAGTAAAATGTGGTAAATTTATTTTAATATTTCGCGATGAACCCTCACTACCAACAATTATATCCAAAGAGTAATCCTCCATTGCAGGATATAATATTTCCTCAATATATCTTGGAATCCGATGTATTTCATCAATAAAAAGAACATCACCTTCCTCTAGTGTAGACAAAATAGCAGCTAAATCACCTGCTTTTTCAATAGAAGGGCCCGATGCTGTCTTAATATTACTCCCTAGTTCATTAGCAATAATATACGCTAATGTCGTCTTCCCTAAGCCAGGTGGACCATAAAGTAAAATATGGTCTAAAGATTCACTGCGCATAATTGATGACTTTATAAATATCCTTAAATTCTCTTTTATTTCTTTTTGTCCTATATAATCATCTAAACTAGTAGGCCTAATTGATTTTTCTTTATCTTCATCTAGTTCAATATTAGTTACTATTCTCTCTTCCATAAGTATCCCCCTCCTTATAAATAGAAGTATATATATCGGTATTTACATCTTTCTCATCTTCATTAAGACTCTCTATTTCAGGAAGGTCATCTTTAGAAGCCAAACCAAAATAATCTAAAAAATCATCGGTTGTCTTATAAAGAATAGGCCTTCCCGGTAAATCACTTCGCCCATTTTCCTTAATCAAACCCTTTGCTAGTAAACTTCGCATTACATAACTCGAGTCAACTCCTCGCAATTTTTCAATTTCTGCTCTCGTTATAGGCTCATTATAAGCTATGATAGCTAATACCTCAAGAGCTTGTTGTGATAAAGTATGAACATTAGGATTTTCTAATAGTTTACGGTAATATTCTTTATGTTCCTCACGGGTTGTCAATTTAATTGTATTACCTAAAAAACTAATTCGTAATCCTCTCTTGGCATGATCATAGTATTCCTTTAAATTATAGACAAGCCTCTTGGCTGTATCTTCATCGACATTTAATACTTCTTCTATTTGCCATAAAGTAAGACCAAGATCTCCTTGAACATACAATAACCCTTCCACTATAGCTTCCATGTTACCACCTTGCTTCTATTAATATTTTATCAAAATTTCGATCTTGTCTTATTAATATATCACTTTCTTTTACCATCTCTAAAATAGAAAGAAAAGTAACGACAAGATAAGGTTTGTTATTTTCCTTAATTAATTCATCCAAATATAATGTTCTTTTCTGTTGCAAAATTTTCTTTATATTATTTTTTCTTTCACTAACAGAATACTCCTTATTAACAACTGTTTTTTTCATAGGCCTTTCCTGATTCTTTCTTTGAAGAAATTTTTTAAAAGCCTCAATTAATTCGTCAGCATTCACTACTTCCTTTAAACTATCATCGACATAATCAGCATACTTTTCAGGTCCCTTTATATAAATTTCCTGTCTTTCCTCTTCCCATTTTCTAAAAGTAGGAGCTAATTCTTTATATTTCTTATATTCTATAAGCCTGTTAACCAGGTTCTCTCTAGTTATATCTTCTTCTTTACTCTCATCATCAAAAGATGAAGGAAGTAGAGTTTTAGACTTAATATACATTAACTCGGCAGCCATAACAAGATATGAAGAAGAAACGTCGATATTCAAACTTTTTTCTCTTTCAATATATTGTAAATACTTATCTGTAATTTCCTCGATACTTATATCACAAATATCAATATCCGCTGATTTAACTAAATGTAAAAGAAGATCTAAAGGTCCTTCAAAATTATCAATACTTATGTAATCCATTGCTCCTCCACTTTTTCTTTATAATTATATCAAATATTAATTAATAAGTAAATAAATAAAAAACTGTTTATTTATAACATTACAATCATACTGAAGATATTTTATCACCAATTTATCTATATAATACTTTATTACCATCTTATCTTTGTTATTATCAATAAGAACAATGTAACCAAATAGGTTACATATAGTTTCATCTTTATATGATATACTTGATTAAATTAATAGCAAAGGAGGTAAATTTTGGTACCAATGATAGCAGAAGATATTAAAGATGATGTTTATTTGGTTGCGGATACTATTATATCTTATAAAAATACCAAAAAATTATCTTGGACTAATGCCTATCGAGAAGTATTAATAGAATTAGGATATAAAGATAAAATTAAAGATAATAGATTTCTTATTAATGTCATCAGAAGAATAACAATATTAGGATACGATATTCTAGCCGATCCTTTTAAACTAAAAAGATTTAGATAAAACAATAGCGCGACAAATTTAGATATAAAGTCATTATCTAAAAAATAGTTGTTAAGCTCATACACTTTTTCCAAAGGAAAGTGTTTTTTTACATAAAAAAATAAAAGGATTGCTTCCTATAATAGGCTACAATCCTCTAATGGCAAATAATTCACTTTGAAGTTCCACTAACATCTAATTTCTTATAAAAGCATTATTAATTGATTTTTTTCTTGTCAAATAAGGGAAGAATGGCTCGTAATTTAGCCTCGCCAGTAACTTCTTCTATTACTCTATTACCATCTTTTTCACAAATAATTACTAACTTATAGTTATTTTCAATATCTGTTTCCATTTCATTCATTTTGGCAATATAATAGTAATCCGTATTTTCATAATTAACTTTATCTAAAATCAAATATTCTTCTTTATTTTCCAAAACTATCACTTGATTTATTTCTAACATAATATTTCTCCTTTAAAAATTCTATTCATTAGGAAACGTTGGAAAACTAAAACTATTAGTATCAGTATTCGAATTATCTTGAATTGGAATATTGATATTAGGAAAAGCACCCGTCTCTAGTTTTTCATTAGAACTTGGTATCCAAAAAGGATTATCACCAAAATCAATATTAGAATTAGCAGTTTGAATTGATGGTTGATTTATCGCAATAGTGGAATCTTCGGGCTGAACATCACTATCTTGGAGAGAAAAACTAGAACCATTATTTTCTGGGGATAAATGCCCATTAACATCAGTAGGAAGTTCCCAGACAAAAGGTTTAGGATCATTTATCTTATCAGGCATAGTTTCAACTTCGATGTTTCTTTGCATAGATATTTCCTCATTAGAATCAGCTTCTGAATTAAGTTTTTTTTGAACCTGCTCTCTTATCGATTCACCTTTTACTTTAGCAAGACCAATATTTAAAGTTACAGGATAATCCTTAACTTCTACAATTCGATAAGGATCAATTACTTCGTTAATTGGTGATTCTTCCGCTAAAGTACTATCTTCAATAAATTCAGTCATCGCCCCTTCATCTTTTGCTTGATCTGGCTCGTTTTCTAAAGTATATGTTTCAATAATACCATATTCGTTTAATATTGCTAATACTTCTGTCCTTTTATTACTATCTTCTAATTCTCTTAATCGGCCCTCTTTAAAAGTAATCCTACTAGTATAATTAGTTATGTTTTCGAGAATAGACCTTTCATTATCAAGAGTAGCCTTCTCTTCGAGTAAAACCTTTTCAAACTCTAACAGTTCATCAATTGTCATAATTTTTAAATTAACACGAAGTTTTTTACGTTCCTCCAAAATATTAAATATCTTTTCTCTTTTAGAATATATCTCATTAAACGTCTCTTCTTTTTGAATAACAATTCTATAAATCAGCAGCATTAATTCTCTATTTTTCCACATATAGTAGGACTTTTCAGCTTCTTCTACATATGATGAATAATCATCTTCCGCTCCATTCAAAGCAAGACTATCTACACTATCCTTTGTAACTTCCAGTGTCTCTCTAGCCTCCATAACTTTATCAGAAATATCTTCCAATAATTTATCAACCAATTCTTCAGATAAATCATGATAATAATCATCGCTTCTTATAACATCCATAAAAGTTGTTAATAATTCATCTTCAAGTATGGCATTTTTAAGCAGATATTCATCTTTTTTCCTTTCCTCTTCTTCTAAATCCTTTTTCATTTCGCTAATAGAATCTCGAAGACTACTTATTTCGCTAGTCGCTTCTAAATAGCTGCTTATTGTATCTAACCTTTCCTGCTTTTCTTTAAATTCATCTTCCGAAACCACTGGTTGTAATCCTTTGATTATCATACCAGTCGCTTCATAAAATCGATCTTCCAGTTTTTTTCTCTTACGAAGTCTATCTTCCAATAAAGATATCAACTTTTTTAATCTCTCTTGTTCTTCTTCTAATGTCTTTGAAGGCATTATTAAAGGCAACACTTTATCTCGAAACTCATCATTATAAATCAAATCAATTTTTTTAGCATATTTTTCATAGCTGTTTATCACATCATCTGAAGTATGTTGGCCTTTCTCTCGATCTAATTTTATTCGCATTTCAAAAATTTTACACAAATTTTCAAAAGTCACTATAGAGTTTCCTTCCATAAAATTTCACCTCCTTTATTCTCTATATCAGGAAATTTTATCTCTGAAACCTTTTTTTCTTCTAATACTTCCGGCCTTAAATTATTATTTCCAATAACAGGAATAGTATCTTTCGAAGAATCAGTATCGGTTTTTTTCCACATAATATTTTTATTTCTTTCTAAAATATCATAAATACTTGTAGGTACGTCTTCCTCTTCATCCGAAACTTCTACCACTTTTCTTTTAGCAGCTTCCTCTTTAAAAAGATCTATAACACTAGGATCTTTTTTAGAATCGCTAACTGAAAAAACAGCATCAGAAGTTAAAGAAGAATCTTCTCTTTCTGTCAAAGGTTTGTCCAAACTATCTTCTTGCCAAGTACTATTTCTAACGGGCTTTTTTTGATTGACAGAAGACGTATTTGGTACAATTTTCGTGTTCTCAAAAAGTTCCTCCGTATCAAAATCACTACTCGTCAAGACCCTTTTTTCTTCTAGTAGATTTTCTCTTGTACCAGGATTAAGATCTTTAGGTGAATCTTTCTTTTGGGTAATAACAGTCTTTTCTTGCAATTCTTTTAATTTTTCTGTTCTTTCTAATTGATCTTTCAAACGAGCTTCTTCAATCAATTTTTGTCTTTTAACACGTGCCGTTTCGATCCTTTGCTCTTCAATTAATCTTTTCTGTCGCTCTTGATATTCCAATCTACGAGCCTGCTTTATCTTCTCTTCACGCTTTCTTTTTTCATTTCTAATTAAATCTTCAAGAACCATTTTAAATTCTCGTGAATTGTTTTCTTCCTCTATTTCATAAAGATGACTGTTTTTTAAATCTCTTTCTTCTTTTAATGATTCGTATGTCTTGATATCTTGTTCTTCTAATTTTATAGTGTTAAACTGTTTATTAAGTTCCTCACTTACCTCTTCATACAAAGAACTACTAACCAAATTTTCCAAAATACTCATCATTGCTTCTCTTTTAGCAAGCAATTCATCATAATTAGAAACAGGTTTATCAAAAATCTCTATCAATTTTAAGATCTGTACTTTCTCATTATACGCTGAATACTCTATTGTTATTTCAGATAATTGATTATCACATTCTAAAATAGCTCTCTTATCTTCTAGTTCTTTGGCCGATTTCAAATTACTTTTAGCTAAATCAAGAGCATACTCTAAAGTAGCAAATTTTTCCCTAATATGATCTTTTTCGTCAGTAAGCTTGTAGCAATCTAATTTATTTAAAGCTTCATTAACCATTGCTATCATCTTATTTTCAAGACTTTCATTCAAACGCATATTAGCTTTAACTTTTCTCGAAGCTTCACTTATTTTAATATCTAATTCTTTTATCTCTCTAATTAATTTCTCTTGCTTTTCTTTATTCTCTTCATATTTTTCAATTATTTTTAATCTTCTTTTGAAGTCATTTAATTTATCTTCACCTAAAAAAGTGGTAAGTTCCACTAAAGAGCCTGTAACTTTTTTATGTCTTACCTTCCTATTTTCTAAATACTGTCTTCTTTCCATAATAAGTGAAATCAAATCTCTTAAACGCTTCTTTTCTTCATCAAAAAACTCAGTATTTTGACCAAGTAAAAGCATGTACTCTTCTTCATATTCAGAATTTGTCTCTAACAGTATTTGCTTCTCAATTTTATCTAATTGGTCACAAATTCTCTCTCTTTGAACCGCATCTGTTGCTAAACTTAAACTGTTCAAAAACATATCATATTGTTTTAACCGACGTATTACTTCTCTTTTGGTATAGTTCACTCTAAACCACCTCTTATTATAATTATAATTTTTTTTGCACTTTTTGTCAATTAATATCCTATTAGACTTTTTCTATATTTACAATTACTTTACTTCTAGAACTTACTTATTCTTTTAAATGTATAAAAGTAAAATAAAAAGATAGCAAAGAAAAAGATATTATTTAGCACTTTCATAAAAAAATTATAATATTTCTATTTTTAACCATAATAAATATGAAAGTGAGGTATTTAAATGAACGAAAAAATTATTGAAGAATTGAAAAAAGATACCAATAACAGTTCTTATATTATATATCGCGATATGAATATCAAGAAAAACAAAATTAATATCATTTACAATGAAACACTAACCGATTCTGATAAATTATCAAACTTCGTTCTTAGAAGTTTAGTCAATATTGAAAAAAATTACGATGGTAAAGAACCTCTCTACGATACTATTAAAAATAATATCAACAATATCAAAATAAAAAAAATTAAAAACTATGATGATATTTGTACCTACTTAAACAATGGATTTGTTATTTTATTAATCGAAAATGACTATTCTTTAGCTTTAGAAGTCAAAAGAAACTTATCTAGAAGTATCGATAAACCAATAACTGAAACAACAATTCGTGGACCACTTGATGCCTTTAATGAAAATATTGAAACAAACATCGGACTCATCAAAAGAAGAATTAAATCAAATTGCCTGTGGAATGAAGATCTCGAAATAGGTCAATATAGTAAGACAAAGATAAGTATCTTAACCGTCGATGGCCTCGCCGAAAAAACAATTCAAGAAGAAATTATAAAAATACTTAAAAATATTAAGATAGATCGAATTATCGATTCTGGTACTCTTAAACATCTAATTCAAAAAGAGACCAAATCCATTTTTCCTACAATTATGACGACAGAAAGACCTGATAAAGTTTGTGATGCCTTAATGAAAGGTAAGACTGTAATTATAGTCGATAATTCACCTTTTGCTCTTATCATGCCAGTTTTCTTAAATGATTACTTTCTAGCTGAAGATGATAAAGATTCAAAATTCATAAATAACTCTCTTACACGTATCTTACGCTATATTGCTTTTTTTATTACCATTGCTACACCAGGTATGTACATTGCCATTACAACGTTTAATCAGGAAATGCTTCCTTTAGAACTTCTTACTAGTTTTGCTTCCCAAAGAAGCACAGTTCCCTTTCCCGCCTTTTTTGAAGCCTTATTAATGATTCTATCTTTTGAAATCTTGCGGGAAAGTGACCTTAGAATCCCCAACATTTCAAATTCGGCCCTTTCCATAGTTGGAGCTCTCATTCTTGGAGAAGCTGCTGTCAATGCAGGAATAGTATCGCCAATCATGATTATTGTCGAAGCCATCACCGCAATTAGCGCTCTAATTATCACCGAACCAGAACTAGCAAACGCGATCAAATGGTATAGACTGTTCTTTATGATCGGAGGAACCACAATTGGAATGTTTGGAGTATTCATCGTCTTCATTTTCCTTATTGTCAACCTCTGTAGCCTAAACTCTTTTGGAAAGCCATATATGATTCCCTTTGCACCACTATCTGAAGATATTAAAAATAGTTTCATAAAGTTTCCTTTAAAATTTAGACGTAAGCGCGATAAGTTTTTAACTAAAAACATCACAAAGGAGGTAAACAATGAAGAAAATTAAATATTTATTATTACTGCTGCCTCTCTTAAGTGGTTGTTATAACTATCGCGAACTTGATGAAATAGGTATCACAACAGCAATTAGTATCGATTATGACGAAGAATTCAAAATCACCGCTCAAGTAATTAATCCCATTAAACAGCAAGATGCTTCGACAAGTGGTGAACCATCTTTCGTTAACTTTTCATCAGAAGGAAATTCACTTCAGGAAGCTTTTCGCTCCGTCATATTAGAATCACCAAGACAGTTATACGGTGCTCACCTTCAGATCATTATCTTAAGTGAAGAAGTAGTAAACAATCATCTTTTTGAAGTATTAGATTTCTTTACCAGAGATCCAGAAATTAGATCCGAAGTAAAAGTTATTGTTGCCCAAAATAATGAATCTTTAAAAAGTATAACTATCCAAACCCTATTAAATGACCTATCATCTTCGAGCATTTTAGATGCTCTAGAAGCACAAAGTAAAAAAGAAGGTATTACTTTGGAAGTTACCATTAATGATTTAACCAATATGTATTTAAATCCCTATTTAGAAATTATTCTACCATCCATGATAGTAGAGGGAAACCCCATACAAGGAGAAAAAGAAGAAAACGTTACCGAAACAGTTGCTTCTGCTTCCACAAAAATTGGAACCACTGCTATATTTAAAGAAGGAAAGTTACTAGACTTTTTAACTACTGAAGAATCAAAAATGCTCAATTTAATAAAAGGCAATTTCGTAGACTCTATCTTAAACTTTAACTATCAAGAAGGATATATCACTTTCGAACCAAATCGCGTCAAGTCCAAAATGGAAGCCAAAGTTAAAAATAATAAAGTTAAAATTCAAATAGAAGGATACGCCAAAATTAATGAAGTTGGAACTATTATCAATTTAGAAAAAATAGAAGAAATTGAAAAAATCGAGAAGTTTTTAAACGAAGAAATTGAAAAGTCTGTTAAGAGCACCTTCAATAGTATTAGAGAAAAATATAACACCGATATCTTTGGCTTTCAAGATCTATATTATAAAACTGATCCCCATTACTTTAAACAAAATTGCCAAAACTGGTATGAAGAAATTTTTCCTTATCTAGAAATAGAAGTCAAAGCAGACCTAAAACTATACGAAAAAGGCAAAACTTTAGGAGGCATAGAGTATGAAAGAAAAAATAAATAGTATTCAATTAGCTAGTATCTTTACCCTTTTAATCTTTTCGTCTTCCATAGGTATAAGTCTTTATACTACTATCAAAATTGCAAGTATCGATTCTTACATTAGTGTCTTTTTGGGAGGCCTTTTGGGAATTATTCCCCTATTACTTGTCTTATATATTTTTAATTATGACATCGATAAACCAATATATGAAAAAAATAAAACTATCTTCGGCCATTTTCTAGGTAATATTATCAATATTATCATCCTTCTTTTATATTTAATAGTTGCCGCGACAATCTTATTCAATACTAGTAATTTTATCGTATCTCAATACTTATCTGATACTCCACTTATCTTAATCATGATTATTTTAATGCTCATAATCTTATATACTATAAATAAAGGAATTGAAACCATTTCTAGAACTAGTGCCATATTTGTAATTATAACTCTCTTCTTCTTTTTATTTGGAATATGTGGAACACTATCAGAAATTAAAATTGAAAATTTAAAACCCTTTTTAGAGTTTGGTATAGAAAAGCCTCTCATCGGCAGCTTTGTCAACATGCTAATGTCAACAGCTCCCATCTATACCATTCTAATTATTCCTAAAAATAATCTTTGTGACAATAAAAAAACTGCTAAATACCTTTTTATTAGTTATGCTATTGCTGCTACTACATTATTTTTGATCTCCTTTATTGCTAATTCTATTCTTGGAAAATACCTAATTGAACTCTATCAATTTCCCGGCTACATTGCTCTTAAAAGAATTTCCTTATTTGGCTTTATCGACCGAATTGAAAATTTTTTATCCCTCCAATGGATTTTAAGCTCTTTTATTACTTTATCAATGATCATTTACTATATATCTAAAAATATCAAGAGATCAGGAAAAAGTAAACTACTAAATACTATCATCGTCATCATCACTATTTTAGTATCTTACAATATTTTTAAAAATAACACCTCTTTTAATTCTTACTTATATGAATATTACCCTTATATTTTATCTGCTCTTCTCATAATGTATATAGTCATTACACTAACTATATTTATTAGAAAAAAATTAAAAAAATAATTTTTTTAAGTATAATAATAACTATTTTGAATATAATAATGATAGAGCTTAATAATAAAGCTCTTTAAATATAAGAGATTATTTGATTTTTACTATCAAATAGTCTCTTTTTAATTAATCTTAACTTTCTTATCATATAGGCAAAGGCCTATACATTATCCTAAACTACTCATAATTTATTAATGTGGAGTTGATTTTTTATGATAGAATTTTTATCTGGATTAAATCCTATTATTCAGGCCCTTTTAGCAACCCTATTTACCTGGAGTATCACTGCAGTCGGAGCAGCTTTAGTTTTTCTTTTTAAAAAAGTAAATAAAAATATTATGGATGCTATGCTTGGATTTGCCGCTGGCGTTATGATAGCAGCATCGTTCTGGTCTTTACTTTCACCAGCCATTGAAATGGCTGAAAATCTTAAAATGATTAGTTGGCTCATCGTTTTTATTGGTTTTTTTAGTGGCGGTCTTCTTCTTTATGTTGGCGATAAGATATTTAATTATTTTGAGAAAAAATTCTCTAAAAAAACTAATGAAAAAAAAGCTAATAGTTTTAAAAGATGCTTAATGCTAATCTTTTCAATAACACTTCATAATGTTCCCGAAGGATTAGCAGTGGGAGTAGCCTTTGGTTCCATAAAATACGGCTTAAATGGTGCGACTTTAACAGCCGCATCCCTTCTCGCTTTAGGAATAGGACTTCAAAATTTTCCAGAAGGAACTGCCGTTAGTGTTCCTTTGAGAAGAGAAGGAATGAGCCGAAAAAAAGCTTTCTTCTGGGGACAATTAAGTGGTATTGTCGAACCCATCGCAGGAATAATTGGTGCTCTTCTCGTACTAAAAGTCCAATTTCTTCTTCCCTTCCTACTTAGTTTTGCAGCAGGAGCAATGATATATGTAGTCGTTCAAGAATTGATACCCGAAAGCCAAACCAATCAAAAAAAAGATTTAATGGCACTATTCACACTTATTGGTTTTTCTCTCATGATGATTCTAGATGTTGCGCTAGGATAGACTAATTTCACATCGCCATTTAAAAATGATATAAATATTTCTAGTCAAAAGAATTTATCTAAATCCTAATTGTATTTTATATTCAATTAGGATTTTTGTAATTAAAAACCTACAACTTTGATATCTCAAAAAAAAGATAGAAACAATAAACTTCATTTTCCATCCAAAACTTTATCATTTCTATCTTCCCAATTTTTGACATTATTTATTACAATTACTTGTGCAAATATTAGTCCTGACTTTAGCACACATCTCTCTTAATTTAGTTTTCAAACTCTCTAGATCCTCATTTTTCCAATACTGTTCTGGAGTATCATAACCTTTTGTATCCCAAGCTGTTTCATCATCAAAACCAACAATTTTGCCATCTCTCACGGCAATAACAGAAGGTACATATATTCTTTTATTACCCTCATCATCATATTGTAAATAATCTTCTAAAAGATCCACTAATTCTAAATAATCCGCTGTTTTATTTTGCCGATCGTTTAAAATATTACAGTAATAAATCTTTGATATATCTTCTTCTTTAGCAACTTCATTCAAATAAACAACATAACTACTACACCATGCACATTCAGGAAACCCTAAATAAACTATCCCCGTTCCGTGTTCTAATATCTTTTTTATTTCTTCTATAGAACGATAAACAAAAACATTATCCTCATCAACTTTTTCGTACTCATCAGCAAATTTTTGAGCTTCTGTGTTTTTATTACTACTTAAAAGAAAATAGCCACTAATAAGACAACCTATTAATAATATAACAATAATACTTATTATTAAAAATTTTTTCTTCATTCTCTCTTCCTCCATTACCATTTTATATCCAATGAGTAAATCATGCAATAAAAAAGAAGTTGAAAATCATTCAACTTTTAGTTGAGATATCAGTTACAACTATCATCTAGAATTAAAGGAATCCTATAAGTCGTTATTTTCTTATTTGTATCAGTACAATTTATTTCTAGTAAAAGACTATAATCTGTCATTTCATTACAATTTAAAGTAAAATTATCAAGATTAAACTCTACTGTCTGCAAAAAATCATCTAATTTTATAGGACTATCATTACTATAAGTATACTTACTTAATTCCACTTTTAAATCATTGTTATTCTCATAGAGATGGCATTCAATCGTCTGGTAATCAGTATTATCTGTTTCACCACAATAATTAATATTAGCAATATAAATATACGATTTACTCCTATTATAAGCAGCACTACCAAATATTTCAAAATTAGAGCACGTTGTAGAAATTGTCTTAAAAGTAAAATTACTATCTGTATTATTTAATAAAGTTATTATCAAGATTAATAGCAATGCTAAAATTAAAACACCTATTGATATTATTATTTTTTTTATATTTTTCTTGTTATTACCTTCAAGTAAATCATCAATATTAATATTAAAATCTTGACATATTTGTTTCAATATTAAAATATCAGGAATATTTTTACCATTTTCCCATTTACTTACCGCCTGATAAGTAACCCCATATTTTTGCGCAAACTGCGCCTGTGTCAAATTATTCTTCTTTCTAAAATCCTTAATTAACTTTCCTATTTCTTTCTGATCCATACGTTCCTTTCTTATCAATTACTTCTATAAGAAAAAAGTAAAATTAATTCTATTTCAGCAAAAATTTACCAATAAAAAGCAATAATTTTCACTACTTCAATAACACAATAGCAAAATATATTGTGAAAATTCCCACTATTGCTTCAATTCTTTTATTAGCTATTCTTGTAAAGTAAAAAAACTATGTTTAAATCTAATTCTTCAATTTTCACACAATCAGTTATTGTCTCTTGCCCTTATTGAGATAATTTAATTATATTATAAAAAAATATATATTACAAGAAAAAATGTCACATAAATTATTATTCCCATTTTTGCTTAAATAAAAAAGGTAATATCTATAACTATGTGTTACAATGGCATTCTACAGTATATTAGTACATTTTTCCTAATCACTTATAAAATCTCTATTTTAGCTTATTTTACTAGTTATATTTTTATTTTCAATATTTATGAAATTTTATATAATTTTCTAATTTATTAAAAAATATAAATTATTCTAAACTATTAATATAAACTTTTTCATTCTCGTTGAAGAATCAATAAGTATACCATTAATTTCTAACTTGTTTGGCTCTATATAAGCAATATTAGTTTTAGGAATGTTAATAATATTTCCTTTAATAATTTTAGATTTAATATTAAGAAATTTAAGTGTGTTTTTAATTCGTTTTTCTAACACCTCATCGATATCTAAATTTTCCTTTATTATCTGCGTAATTAATCAAACTCTTTTCAAATAAACAAAAAAGATTAACCGAAATTAACCTTATCTTTATTTAAAGTCGATTAGTTCGACTAATTTCCCTATGGTGCTTGTGGTGGGAATCGAACCCACACGATATTGCTACCACTGGATTTTGAGTCCAGCGCGTCTACCTAATTCCGCCACACAAGCAATAAATACTACTAAATTATATAACAAATTTAGCAGAATGTAAATATTAATTTATATTTTTTTAATAAACATGGCATCGCCAAAAGAAAAAAATCGATAATTATTCTTTACTGCATAATTATAAGCATTTAAAATATTATCCTTATTTGAAAAAGCCGATACAAGCATAATCAAAGTTGATTTAGGCAAGTGAAAATTTGTGATCAACCCATCAATTGCTTTAAATTCATATCCAGGATAAATAAAGATATCTGTCCACCCATGACATGATTTAAAAGTATTATATTTACTTGCTATTGCTTCCAAAGTTCTTGTTGTTGTAGTACCAACCGCAATAATATTCCTTTTTTCTCTTTTAGCATTATTTAAAATACTTGCAACTTCTTCATTCATATTATAAAACTCACTATGCATCTTATGTTTAGCAATATCATCAACATTGACAGGTCTAAAAGTTCCAAGTCCAACATGTAAAGTAATGTAACAAATAGTTACTCCTTTATCTTCGATTTTTTTTAGAAGTTGCTTCGTAAAATGTAACCCTGCTGTTGGAGCTGCGGCACTCCCGATATTTTTAGCATAGACTGTTTGATATCTACTCTGATCATCAAGTTTAGTTTTTATATAAGGTGGAAGCGGCATTGTCCCAAGTTTATCTAATATTTCGTAAAAAATCCCATCATAAGAAAAAACAAGTTCTCTTATTCCCTCTTCTTCTACTCTTATGCACCTAGCAGTTAATAATCCTTCTCCAAAAGAAATAATTGTCCCTTTCTTTATTCTTTTTGCAGGTTTTGCCAAACATTCCCAATTATCATTACTTTTATTTTTTAAAAGTAAAACTTCAATAATTGCACCAGTATCTTTTTTTTCACCAATCAGTCTAGCAGGAAGAACTTTAGTATCATTTAAAACAAGTACATCTCCCTTAGTAAAATAATCGACAATATTATAAAACTTCTCATCTTTAATCCTGCCATCTCTTCTATCCATTACTAATAATCTAGATTCTTCTCTATTTTCTAAAGGAACTTGAGCTATCAATTCTTCTGGTAAAAAGTAATCAAAATCATCTGTTTTCATCTTTCTTCCTTCTTTCGGCTATATTATAACATAATCAAAATAAAAGAACAATAACAAACTTTAACTACAAGTTGTAGGATCAATAGCGGCAGAAGTTGGCCTTTCCAATTTCTTTTTCGTTTTACTAGAAAGCTCTACTTTAATGTTACCTGTAAAAGTTCGATTGAGATAGACACTTTGATCAATATTATTTAAACATGAAGAAATATCTCCAATACAATTTTCACTAATCCAAAGCAAAAAAACATATTCATCCTTCGTCGTAGTTAAATCCTGCTGAATTTCTGTAAGTACTAACCTGTTATTTTCCATTGTGTCAAAAGTTGGTGATAAATTACCTGAAGATAATAGACTACCATTTTTATATAAACGCCATTTTACTTCTTCTGTCTTGAGCTGACAATCAACAACCAAATCTCTAAGAGCAATATCATAAATAGAGTTTTTTGGATTACTACTAACACCTGCGACCGCAAACTTCACTTTCAATACTCTACTGTCTGCTACATTAACTCCAGTAACCATACTATCATTAATTGGAAGTAAATTATTTACGCTCACTACTGAAGAACCATTTACACTATTATCGTAGGTTATAATAACATCAATAGGAGCAGCTGTCGTTTTAATACCAATATTCTTAGAAGAGGCAATTGTAATTGCCAAAGTAATTCCTAAAACACTTAAAATTATTACTATTAACATTGCCATAAAAAAATTCATATTTTTAGTAAATATTTTTGATCTTTTCATAAATTATCACCTAGTCTTATAAAATAATTATATAATAATAATTTTAATTAATCAATATCTTTTTTATTTTTACAACTATTTACAAACTTCCAAAAATATAGTAATATTAGTATAGAATAATTAATATGAAAGAAGGTATCAAAAGTGCAAAAAAAAAGAGGATTTCTTTTGTTAATACTTATAACTATAATACTATTACCAGGATGTACGATCAAAAAAGACTCAATGGAAGATATTGATATATACACTACCATTTACCCTATTAAATATCTAATATCCAGCTTATATGGAGATAATTCAACTATATATAGTATTTATCCTTCCGGAGTAAATCCTAATGACTTTGAATTATCTGAAAAAAAATTAGAAGAATATTCAAAAACTGATCTATTCGTCTTTAACAGTTTAGATCATGATAGAGACTATGCTGTTAATATGATAAATAAAAATAAAAATTTAAAAGTTATCGATGTATCGTTAGGTATGACCTATATCAATGATATCGCCGAACTCTGGTTAAATCCATATAATTATCTAATGATGGCTCAAAATACCAAAAACGGCTTATTAGAGTACATAACTAATCCTTATTTAATATCTAATGATGACAAAACAGGTATTGAGGATAAATATGAAGAGCTTAAATATAATCTTTCTAGATTAGATGCCGATATGAAAGAAGATATTTCTTTAGCTAAATACAAGACCATTGTTGTTGATAACGATATGTTCAAATTTTTAGAAAAGTATAATCTTACCGTCATTTCTCTTGAAGAAAATGATAATTTAACAGAAACAACAATTAATGAAGTAAAGAAAATGATTAATAATAGTCAAATTAAATATATTTACTCCGCAAATAATGAGACTAATAACACTTGTAAAAATTTAATAGATAATCATAATTTAGAATTAATTACTTTAAATACCATGCAATCAATTGATGGTGGAATAACTAATTCTAATGAAAACTATATAACTGTTATGCATAATAATCTAGACTTATTAAACAAAGAGCTATACAAATAAAAAATAATAGGAAACATTACCTATTATTTTTTATTAAATTATCAAAATCTTTAGGAACAGTACTCGTAAAAATCATCATTTTTTTAGTAAGCGGATTCATAATTTCCAATCTATTAGCATGAAGGGCAAGACGATGAATAGGATTTGTTTTAGCGTTATATCTTTTATCCCCAACAATAGGATGACCAATATCAGACATATGACATCTTATCTGATTTCTTCTTCCAGTAAAAATATGTATTTTTAAAAGAGAGTATATTTTATTATGTTTTAACCTTTCATATTCTGTTATCGAAAAATAACCATCTTTCTTGTCGGAAGAATAAACCTGTTTTGTTTTTGTTTGCCTCAGATATGATTCAATATGCCCATTCTCGTTTGTTATCCCCTCAACAACAGCGGTATATTCTCTCACTTTAGCAATACTATTCCAGTCGTTTTGATACAACTTTTGTATTCTAGGACTTTTAGCAAACATTACAATACCAGATGTATCTCGGTCTAATCTATGAATAATAAAAACTTTACTATTTTCCTTCTTCAAATAACTAGATACCATACGATAAAGAGTACGATCTTTTTCTTTATTATTTGCTATCGTTAAAAGATTAAAGGGTTTATCAATTACAATAATATTATTATCCTCATAAATAATATTTAAAAATACATCTTTTGTCTTTTTATCATCTATCAATATTATATCGTTTTTTTGTAACTTATAGTTATACTTGGTAACTATTTTATTGTTCACTAGTATATTTTTTCTTGTTAGCAATGATTTAATATTGTTTTTAGATTTATCTTTCATATTATTTCTCAAATACGTATACAGTTCACTCTTTTCGCTAACTACTATTCTTTGCATTATTTACCATAACAAGGATTTAGTCTTCTTACTTTAGTTCTACTACTATCCATATTAATATTCCTATTTACTTCAAGAGCATGTTTCAATTCATCATCATTAAGTAAACTAATACGTAGTAAAAAATTAGTGTTTTGTAATTTCTGAATCATACCTCTTTCATCAACAGAAGCATATGTAATGACATGATTGTATTGAAATTCTTCTCTTATACTATTTATAAAACTATTTGCTTCCAATGATGAAAGACCATCTATATTAATTTTAAGAATTGAATTACTTTCATTATTTCTAGATTTTGATCTCTGCTTTATTGATACTTTTACAGAAACATTTTTACTATCAGTTATATCTCTGGTTATATCTATATTGTAGAACTCATCTCCTAATTGAAGATAAGCTATACAACTTCTATAAGCTTCAAGAAAATATCTTATTTTCAATTCTTTAGATGCTAAATTTGCCATATTTATCCAACCTCCCTTTCTTTAGCAGACAGTTAACAATTATATCACTTTTCTTTCTATTATACAAGAAAAAAATTCAAACAAGAAAAATAAGCCTTTTTACTTATCAAATTAACCTATAGCTAATCTACCTATTTGCCCCCCTATCTCTTATAGTTATAGAAAGTGGACAATTTAGTTAATATTATACATTCATTTTCATATATTTTGATAGGTGATTTTATGAAAAGTCTTTTTAAATATCTGATAACAATATTTATTGCTACTATTTTCTTTCTTCCGACCAAAGAAGCAAGTACTAAAAGTGCTGCTTCTTATATATTGATGGATGAAACAACAGGTCGAGTACTATTATCTAAAGATAAAGATAGCAAAAGATTAATTGCTTCAATTACCAAAATTATGACTGCTACCCTAGCAATAGAAAGTGGGAAACTAGAAGATGTAATTACCATCGATGATAGTATTTTGAAAGCATATGGTTCAGGTATATATATAGAAATTGGCGAAAAAATACAATTGAAAGATCTTGTTTTCGGGTTAATGTTAAGAAGTGGTAATGACGCCGCTATAGCAATTGCTGACTATATTTCCGGAAGTGAAGAACAATTCGTCGCTCTCATGAACGAGAAAGCCAAAGAAATAGGCATGAAAAATACAACCTTTTATAATGCCAGCGGTCTTCCAACACCACAAGGAAATTATTCGTCAGTTTATGATATGGCACTCTTAACAAGATATGCTATGAAAAGTGATATGTATAAGACTATTGTTGGTACCAAAAAACATAAAGTAACAACTAACTATAAAACGTATCTATGGGAAAATAAAAATAAATTACTTCGCTATGATTATATTACTGGTGGTAAAACAGGATATACCGAAGAATCAGGAAGAACCTTAGTCAGCACAGCTAGTATTGATGGAATGGACTTAATTGTAGTAACAATAAGAGATTCTGATGATTGGAATACACATCTAGAATTATATGATTATGCCAAAGAAAATTATTATTCATACAAAGTTTTAAATAAAAATAAATTCAAAGTAATTGGTGATACATACTATAATGATAGTACATTCTACATCAAAAACGATCTTTATATCCCCCTTAAAAAAAATGAAACGAAGAGCCTTATAAGTCATATCGTTTTAGAAAAGAAAAAAAATTATAATACCGGCGATAAAGTAGGCATTAATGAAATTTATTTAGGTGAAAATCTTCTTTTTAGTGAAGATATCTATATAATAAAAAATAATACTCATACCCAAAAAAGCTTCTTCGAACGTATTAAAGCGTGGCTTTTCAATGATTAATTATATATGGAGTTTATTTATCGTTATTGGTATCATCTATAGTATTTTTAAAGGAGACTACAATCTTACTAATAATCTTCTTGCGGGTGGGAATAAAGCAGTCGACATAATTATAAATCTCATTCCCCTAATGTGTCTATGGCTAGGAATCATGAAGATAGCCGAAGATTCAGGATTGTTAAAAATAATTTCTCAAAAATTATCTAAATTTATTAAATATATTTTTCCAGAAATTCCCGAAGGTAATGAAGCGATCGGATATATATCTTCAAATATTGTCATGAATATGTTAGGTTTAGGTAATGCTGCTACACCTTTTGGTTTAAAGGCAATGATGGAGCTTAAAAAATTAAACCAAAATCGAGATATCGCTTCGCGTAGTATGATTACTTTTTTAGTAATCAATACATCTTCCGTGACCATTATTCCTACAACAGTTATTAGTCTTAGAGTTTTAAATGGATCTAATAATGCTAGCGAAATTATGACCGCTACAATTATTACTAGTTTCTTATCTACCTTTATTGCTTTATTATTAGATCGATTATTTTACTACATATGGAGGAAACACCATGTCTAACTATCTTATTCCAGCAATTGTAGCTATTATTCTCATTTATGCAATAAGTAAAAAAATCGATATTTTTGACAGTTTCTTACACGGAGTAAAAGAAGGAATCAAAACATCTATTAACTTATTCCCAACCATCTTTGCTATGATTCTAGCAATAACTTTATTAACTCAAAGTAATATTATTAATGAATTGTCTAGTTATCTAAAGCCCATCTTTGATAAATTAAATTTCCCTATTGAGACTTTACCACTAGCTATCTTAAGACCAATATCAGGATCTAGTTCACTAGCTATACTAAATGATATTTTAGGGAAGTATGGTCCAGATAGTCTCATCGGCCGAATAGCATCTGTAATGCAAGGATCGACAGACACAACACTCTATATTATAGGATTATACTTTTCAAGTATTGGCATAAAAAGGATAAGATATTCTTTACTAGTAGGCTTGTTAGCTGACCTAATTAGCATTATCTTATCCGTCCTTATTGTCTCAAGCTTATTTTAGTTAGCGCTATTATTAATTTTATTACTCAAAAAAAGAATAAATATTGGCCTTAATAATCCTAAACTTAAAATACTAAATATCGTTAAAACATTGCAAATTCGAGGTGCCGTTTTTTTAAATATTTGATGAGAAATCACTGTATCTAGTGCAAAATTAAATAAAGTTAAAAATAATATAATAATTAAAATAACCGTAGTTTGATTGAAATAAAAATAGCTTACTAAAACAATAATTAAGAAACTACTTATTGCTAGCATCATACCAAGAATCTTATTTCCCGAAATCTCACCTAATAAATATTTATTATAAAGAGGTATCCAAGCTTTAATTTTCCACTTATAATGTAATTTTTCACTCATAACCATCATGGCAATACTTTCAAATAAATAAGTCAAAAACAAATATAAAATAAATATAACAAGTACAACAACAAAAAAAATATATATACTGCATAGCATACCTAACAAAAGAAGAACACTCATTCCAGCCATAATAAACACTTCCCTTCATAATTTCTATTTTATATGTAAAATAACTATTATATATATAATAACATATTTCACTATAATTGCAAAGTTTTTTTATTTTTCTATTAAACCATTCATAGTTAACAAATAAACTTGATCTATAACTTCTTGGATATATTTTCTATCATGTGAAATAGAAATAATTACCCCTTTGAATTCTTTTAAGACATTTCTAATAACAGGATTAGATAAGGGGCTTACGTTTCTTGTCGGCTCATCTAATAGTAATACATCACATTTATCTAATACAAATTTCATTAAAATTAATTTTGCCTTTGTTCCATTACTTAAATCGGATATTTTACCCATCATTTCATCTTCAGTAAATTTCATATTTCCCAAATACATTCTTGCCTTTGTAAGCATATCTTTACTTTTTTCTCGGGAAATAAAATCAAGTACGTTCTCATAATCACATAAGATGTCCTCATATACTTGGGGCATATAACCTAATTTAATATCCCGTCTATCTTCTAATTTCTGAAAAATATTTCTAATCAAAGTCGTTTTTCCGATTCCATTATCTCCTACAATACATATATGTTGAGGGCCAATTACATCAAGTTTAATATTTTTAGATAATATTTTATCTTGAACTTGAAGAATTGGCATATCTAATTTTAAAATTGTCTTTGCCTTCGGGACAGATATTTCTTCAAATGCAAAAGTAATAGCTTCTTCAACATCAGGAAGTTCCACTAAATCACTATTTTTCAGTTTCTTTTGCTGCGATTTTAAACTATGCATTTTTTTCTTAAGAAGTCTAGCCCCATGCGGATCACTTCTCGAAATAGTATTTTGCTGATATGCAACTTTTTGCATTATCTGCTGCAGTTTTTCGTTTTTCTTCTTATATTCTCTTTTTTCTAATCTTGCTATTTGTGTTTGGTGCTTCAATTTCTCTAGCCTTTCTTTTATATATGCATCATATCCTAATCTTAATATTGTATGTCGACATTCTGCCTTTCTTTTTATTTGTTCCAAATGTAATATCATATTAGCAGTGTTTGACAAAAGGGTCTCATCATGTGATATATAAATAACAGGTTTATCAGTTCGATTAATAAAAGATTCTAACCATTCCAACGTTTCAATATCTAAATCATTTGTTGGTTCATCCAAAAGAAAAATATCCACGTCTTCTAATAAAAGTTTTAATATTCTTATTTTTACTTTTTCTCCCCCAGACAATGTATTTATTACCTGATCCAGAATTGAATCATTTAATTTTAGTCTTTCTAAATATTTATAGAGATTTCCTACTTTATGATAATAATCCATATCATCTTTAAATATGTAATCCCAAACTTTCTTTAATAAATCACTATCACTTGTTGACTGTTCTAAATATCCTACTTTATTTCCATGAAAATTAATACTACCACTCACAACTGCATAATCACAAGTATCCAATATAGCTTTTAATAAAGTACTTTTTCCACTTCCCTCCTCTCCTATTATGGCAAGTTTATCTCCTCTATTTAATGTTATAGATAAGTTTTTAACTAAATATTTAGGATAAATATAAATATCCATATTTTTTATTTCAAACATATTATGCCTCCACTTCGACATAATCAAAGTTTATGTCTTACTTTAAACTGATATCTTCATATTTTCACCACTTATCACCTTTTCTACAAATTTATATATTATATAATTATTTTATCACAATTTGAACTTAATACTTTATAAAAAACTAATCATTTTCTTATTAAATTAATAATAAAAAAGAGTCTACTTAATATCTATCAGGTCTAAAAATAAGCTTTATCGCTTTAATTTTACCACTTATTTCAATGCACTTTGTTTTAAACTGTAGCTTCAACCTGACTGGGGACTTCCGTTTTAGAACTAGCATACCCTAACATAATCATATTGTAGGTAAATAATAACCTTCTTTAGCATTAACAAATTCGCTTATTTTTTCCGATTCTTTCTTAACAGGCCCATGAACAACTGATCCAAGTCTTTGGACTGTTGCCGCCAAGAGAATATTTTCTACTAAAGTGCAAGTTGCCCCTAAATCCATTAAACCATAAGTATTTGTTACATTATCAAAGCCATATTTATTTTAAAAATATGGTAATATAACACAAGATGCTTTTTCTACCATCTTTCTCTGTCTAGGATAAGCAATTTTAAACATCTCTTATTGGAGCGATTTGGGTTCAGTTATACGACAAGGATAAGACTTATTCCCAACTTCATTGATTTAGGTATTTCCTTTTTTTCAAATTATCTTATACTTCTTCTCTTATTAACTACTTCATAAAATTCCATTTTTAATTCCTCCTAATATTTTATTTAGTAATTTCTTCATGATAAAAATAATTAACTACTAGCGTTTGTTCATTAATTCCCCGCTTTAGTGAATCATCGTTTCTTATATATTCCAACTTCTGTTCTTTACAAAGTTTTCTTATCTCTTTATCCAAAATTTCCCAATAATCTCTCTTCCCTTCATTATATATTTTATCATATATTGGATAAAAATTAGAATACTTTTCTTTTATATAGTTTAATATAATCTTCTTATACTCCCATCTTAAGTTAAGATTTTCTAGCCATACTAAATTACAATAATCCTTTGTTTTTAATATTATTTCTTTTACATCGGTTATCATGGGAAATATCAGGGATATAAAACAAGTAGTTCTAATACCCGCATTATGAAACTTTTTCATAGCTTCTATTTCCCAATCTATTGAAACCGAATTATCCATCTCTCTTCTAAATTTTTCATCCAATGTATTTATCGACCAAGATACTCTAGCATTGGAAAATATTCTAATTAAATCTAAATCTCTTACCACTAAATCAGACTTTGTAACGATACTAATATTACAACCACTTCCTTGCATTTCTTCTAAAAATGATCTCATTCTCTTACACTTTTTTCAAGCGGCATATATTGATCCGTTACTGAACTAATAAATATCTTTTTACCAGTATATTTTTTAGGATGCTTAATAGGATCCCAACATTTTATATCTACGAATGTCCCTCCAGAGTTCAGAATGATCTGTAAATCTTTTCATAAATGAGGCATAACAATATTTACAAGAATGAGAACATCCAATATATAGATTAACTGATATCATCAAATTCCTAATCTAACTTATTGATACCAGTAACATTATCTTCTTCATCTTTCTTAAGATAATATACTTTTCCTAATATTCTAACATCTATATATCTAAATTCTTAATTATCAACCAATTTCATAGCAAAATGAGTATGCTTCATTTCTATTATTCTTTTGTTTTATTTACAAATATTTTTTCTTTTTCAGGAGTGACATTTACTGTTAAATACGGTTTCAGAAGATAAACAATGCTTTCCATTTCAGCAATTTCTGACATAACTATCACCTGTTTTTATAATTACATTAAATTTCATATTGTACACCTTCTTCTAATTTTTTTAATACTTCCTTAAATATATAAAACATCTCTTCGGCATTAAAATAATCTAAAATTTTTGTCATAATTTCATCTGATAATGATATCAAAGTATACTTTGCCTTATCTATATCTTTATTTTTTATTATCAACTTTTTTCTTTCTAAAATTTTTAATACATCGATTAGAAATGTATGCTTTATTTTTAATATATCAGCGATATTTTTTGATATATTTTACTATTAGACTCTTTTATTACTAATAATAGTACCTGTAATTGCGAAAAAGTAATATCATAATATCATTGACCAAAATACCAGATATTTGCTTTATTAATTGTTCTATATTATTTATATCATTTTGCTCCTTAAGTAGGCTACTACTAATTATACCACAAAAATCCATCCAAACTTACTATGTTAGAAATTTTTCTCAAAAAAAGATTGATTTTATTAATATCAATCTTAATTTATAAGTCTAAATAAAAAATTGAGTTCTCTTATTTTACATTATTATTTAACCACTCTGTAGACTTAATAATCATATAAAATGCAATAATAACTATAATGCTACTTATTCCACCACCAGTAGCCATAATCATTATATTATTAAACTCTAACTGTTCACTTCCAAAAGTAGATAGCATAATAACTTCTAATGAAAGCAATGATATTATACTTGCAATAACATTTATAATTTTTGATGAAGACATTAAAGGACTTTTATATTTTTTATATTTTATTAAAGTAATAATATTATTAATCATTAAATAAAAAGTATAACAAGCCGTAGTAATAGCAATAATTTTATTATATTTAATTAATATTTTTTCGTTTACTATAACTAAAATAACAATGCCAAGAAAAAGGTTTATAAATAATAAAATAATACCTGTTTTACGATATTTTAGATATTCATCATACAAACTAGTTTTTTTGGACAATTCATATTCAGCAATATTAATTCGCATTATGACTAGAATAAAATAATAAATAGCAAAAGAAATAAACCATAGTGATTGATAAAATATTCCTGATACTAATTTAAATATAACATAGATAGTATTCAATATTAGTGATGAAAATAAAGATAGTTTATATCTTAATTTATGATCATCCTTATACATTTTTAAAAAGCTATTATTTTCTATTATTTTATTTATTATTCCTTTTGCTAACTTATATAACTTAATACAAATAACTAGAAAAGAATATGTCATCAATAAATATAAAAAATAGGCAATAAATGTATTAAACTTTTCAAAAGCTATTAAATAGAAAAGTGCAAAAACTATTAGAATAAAACCTCCAATTATAATTCTGCTATTTGGATGCAAAATCTTATACAACTTTTCCTTCATTTTTCTGATCCTCCAAACAAATTAAGAAAATAAGCGTCCCAAATATTATTTATTTTCCTTAATATAAGAATAAACTGGATAGTTAAGTACACATACTACTAATCCCATAATACTAGTAATAAGACCTATTATCATATCAGTTTCATTTACATCAACAACTAATATCTTACTCATACCAAAGCCCATAACTAGAGCACCAACCACTCCAATAATCCAAGTAGCGACAATACCCCAATTAATTTTATCTCGTTGTTTTTTAGGATGACTTTTTCTATAAACTGGTATAATCATAAGTAAAACCATAAATCCTATAATACCTACAATAACTCCTTGTTTTAACATATCCCACTCAGAAATTAATCCCATACACATACCTATTGAAAAGATAAGACCTCCTATAGTCCCAAAAATAATTTCTAATAAAGTTTCTTTTTTCATCTTTAGACCTCCTAATACCTTTTAAAATTATTAATTTCTTCTTTATTCTTCTTGTTCTTTTTTATCTAATTTTTGCTTCTTATCCAGTTTCTCCTTTTTTTACTAAATATTGAGCTACAAATTTATCCTCAATTTTCGTATATCCTTTAAGAGCAGAATCACTTATTTTTTTAAATCATGATATTATCTATAACCTTATATCCTTTCCCTACAGCAGCAATTTTTTTATTTATATTTACTAAACCACTAACGACGCCTCTCCCTCTTAATAATAAACCCAAACTTGTTCATTTATTCCATTTATAGTATAATACAAAGAGATGTTAAAATCAATCAACACTTTCTGCTAAAATGTTGAAATAATGGAGGGACTATGAATATACCTAACAATAACAGAAAAAGAAAATCTCAAGAAAAGATCAAAAAAGCCTTTATAGAATTATTGCAGAAAAAGAAAATTGAAGAAATTAAAGTCACAGATATTGTAAAACTAGCCAAAATTAATCGCTCCACTTTTTATACTAACTATATAGATATCTATGATCTAGCTAACAAAGTAAAAATGAAACTATTTGATGACTACAAAGAATTATACAAAGAAGAACATAAAAATAGAAAACACTCTTATAACTACTTACCAATGTTCCAAGATATCAAGAATAATCAATTGTTTTACAAAACTTTATTTAAACTTAACTTCGATTTTAAGGAGTATTATGATAATCATTTAGAAATAAAGGAAGCTATAAAATACTATGGAACAACAAAGAATATGGAATATCATATAGAATTTTTTAAAGCTGGTATGACGGCAATTATAAAAAAATGGTTAGCTAATGGATGTGTCGAGACGCCTGAAGAAATGGTAGCTATTATTAATAGTGAATACAAAGAAAAAAAACATTATAATTCTTGACATATACCTACAAAAAAACTAGATAAATATATCTAGTTATATCATCAAATTGGTACGGACAAATAGTATATCCGAAACTTTAGAAATAGTTGATAAACAACTAAT
>ERZ1643251.504-NODE-504-length-55610-cov-10.912231_pt1 | contig 55610 bp, 55 predicted proteins | sample MGYA00579261_ERZ1643251 | MGnify/ENA primary metagenome ERZ1643251 (study PRJEB29033, sample SAMEA4952267) | chicken gut metagenome | biome: Broiler Chicken; feature: Gastrointestinal Tract; material: Caecum | place: Ireland | collected 2018 | study: Broiler...
CCGAGGGCATGAAGGAGGACAAGGCCAGCTGGGTCAGCTTCTTCCAGTGGCTGCGCGGCCGTGGCCTGGATGGGGTTAAATTGGTGGTTGGAGACAAGTGCCTTGGTATGCTGGAGGCTGTGGGAGAAGTATTCCCCGAAGCCAAGTACCAGCGCTGTACCGTCCACTTTTACCGCAATGTGTTCTCGGTCACACCTCGCTCGAAGGTGAAGCTGGTAGCCAAAATGCTTAAGGCGATCCACGCCCAGGAGAGCAAGAAAGCTGCTCGGGAGAAGGCTAAAGCCGTGGTAGAGGAACTTCGTTCTATAAAGCTGAAGGAGGCCGCCAAGAAGGTGGAGGATGGCATTGAGGAAACGCTGACCTACTGCGATTTTCCCAGCGAACACTGGACTCGCATCCGTACCAATAACGTCATTGAACGGCTCAACCGGGAGATCCGCCGCCGCACTCGAGTGGTGGGGAGTTTCCCGGACGGCAACTCCGCCCTCATGCTGGTCTGTGCCCGGCTACGCCATGTGGCAGGTACCCAGTGGGGCAACAAGAAGTACATGAACATGAAGCACCTGGAGGCAACCCTTGAGGATGCCTCTATTGCTGGCTGACTTCACTCATGCCAGGGATTGCAAACTAAATTTGCGAAAGAATGTTGACACTACCCGCGCCTGCTGTAAGGCGCGGCCTTCGATTTTAGCCGGAGTTCCGTTCGGGTTCGGAATTCTCCTTTTCCATCTGCCTGAGCTCCGGCAATACGGTGGCCAGCATCGCGAAAAAGCAGGCGCAGCCGCCGAGGACGTTGGAGGCGGGTTCGGCCATAAACACGCCATCGGTGCCCATGCCAAGCGCATAGGGCAAAAGATAGGTCAGCGGAACAACAATAAACACCTTGCGCAGCAGGGAGAAAAATACTGCCTGCCGGTGTTTGTTCAGCGATTTGAAGGTCGTCTGCCCGACGTACTGCAGCACCATAAAGATGAAGGTGGAGAAATACAGTTTCATGGCCGGGATCGTATCGGCCAGCAGGGCTTCATCGCTGCTGAAAACGGCAATGAGCACACGCGGGGCCAGTAAGATCACAAACCAGATTGCCAGCGTATAGGCGACGGCCAGCAGCGCCATTGTGATACAGGCTTTCTTGACTTTGTGCGCGCGGCGCGCGCCGTAGTTGTAGCTGATAACCGGGGAAGAACCGTCGGTGATGGCGCTGAGCGGCGTTTCGACCATCTGGCGCACGCTGGACAGGATGGTCATGACCGAGACATACAGATCGCCGCCGGTGGCAGCCAGAACGTTATTGCAGCAGATCGTGACGACGCTGTTGGTCAGCTGCATGATGAAACCGGCCATGCCCAGGCTTACGATATCGCGCAGGCAGGAAATGTTGGCCGCCAGTGCGCGCGGCGGCAGGAGGCGGAGACGGTACTCCGCTTTGGTACACAGAAAGAACAGCACGAACGCCGCCGAAAGAACCTGGGAGAGCACCGTCGCGACCGCCGCCCCGGCGACACCCATACCCAGCACAAAGATAAAAATCGGGTCCAGAACAAGGTTTGCCGCCGCGCCGATCACAACGCTCGTCATGCCGATGGTCACATAGCCCTGGGCGTTGACGAACGGGTTGAGACCGGTTGTCAGCATGGCAGGCAGGGTACCAAGCAGATAGATCGTCATGTAGGGCAAGGCATACTGCATCGCGGCGGGCGAGGCCCCAAACAGCGCCAAAACCGGCCGGGCGAACAAAAGACCGGCCGCCATCAGCACAATGGCGCAGTACACAAGCATCGTGAACGAAGTGTGCAGGATGCGCCGGGCGCGCTCCTGCTCATGGCCGCCGCGGGCAATCGCGAAAAGCGGCGCGCCGCCGCTGCCGAACAGGTTGCTGAACGCCGTGATGATGACGATGACCGGGAAACACAGCCCGACCGCGCCCAGCGCCGCCGTGCCGATCTCCGGGATGCGGGCGATGTAGATGCGGTCGACGATATTATACAAAAGGTTCAATACCTGCGCGATCAGCATTGGAAACGCCGATTGCACGATGTTGGGGATAATCCCGCCGTTTTCAAAATCCACCCGCCGCATGGGCTGCCTCCCTTTTTCCTGTACCGTGTCTGTGGCCGCGGCAGCGCCGCGCCAACTGAAAAACAGTATAGCACAACGCCCTGCCGCGGTAAAGCGCGGCGGTGGTTCGCAAGCCTTGCAACCGGTGCACAAGTGTGTTATGCTAAATTTTAATGACTTTGCGCCGCGGCGCAGACGGAAAGGTGTAGGAAACAAGAATGGATCAATCAAGAGTGGCGCTGTTTGAGGAGCGCCCGGTGCCCAGCGCGGTCGTCACGTTGGCGGTGCCCACCATCATCAGCTCTCTCGTCATGGTGCTGTACAACCTTGCAGACACCTATTTTGTCGGCATGCTCAACGACCCTGTCGAAAGCGCAGGCGTCGCGCTGGCGGCCCCGGTGCTGTTGGCTTTCAACGCTGTTACCAACCTGTTCGGCGTCGGCAGCTCCAGCATGATGAGCCGCGCGCTGGGTCTCAAAGACCAGGACACCGTCGCGCGCAGCTCGGCGTTTGGCTTTTACTGTTCGCTTGCTTGTGCAGTGCTGTTCTCACTGGGGTATACCGTGTTCCACGCGCCGCTGCTGGCGGTGCTCGGGGCTGACGCCACGACTTTTGACGCCACGGCCGAGTATCTGTTCTGGACCGTGACCTGCGGCGCGCCGCCCGCCATACTGAACGTCATCATGGCCTATCTGGTCCGTGCCGAAGGCGCAACGATGCACGCAAGCGTCGGCACGATGAGCGGGTGTCTGCTCAACATCGTGCTGGACCCGTTCTTTATCATGCCGTGGGGCTTTGGCATGGGCGCGGCTGGGGCGGGGCTGGCTACCTTCCTTTCCAACTGCGCGGCGTGCGGGTATTTCTTTGTGCTCTTGTATGTGCGCCGCCGCACGACTTGCGTCTGTATTGACCCGCGCAAGTTCGGTTTCCGCCGCCCGATCGTTCTCGGCGTGTTCCAGGTCGGCGTTCCGGCTTCGATCCAAAACCTGCTCAACGTTACCGGCATGACCATCCTCAACAACTTTGCCTCCGCCTACGGCGCGGACGCCGTCGCCGCGATGGGCATTGCCCAGAAAATCAACCAGGTCCCCTGGAACGTTTCGATGGGCCTTTCGCAGGGTGTGATGCCGCTGGTCGGCTATAATTACGCCAGCGGAAACTCGAAGCGCATGAAAAGCGCGGTCTACTTTACCGTCAAGCTGTCGGAGTCTTTCATGATCCTTGCTGCGCTGTTCTGCCACCAGGGAGCCGGCTGGCTTATCAGTATGTTCATGGAAAATGAAAACATCGTCGCTTACGGCACCCGTTTTCTGCAGGGGTTCAGTTTGGCGCTGCCGTTCCTGGCGCTGGACTTTCTGGCGGTCGGCGTCTTCCAGGCGTGCGGCCTTGGCAAGAACGCCCTGATTTTTGCAATCATGCGCAAGATCGTGCTGGAGATCCCGGCGCTGTGCCTGCTGAACTGGCTGTTCCCGCTGTATGGTCTGGCCTACGCACAGCTCACGGCCGAAGTTGTTTTGTGCGCCGCAGCCATCTTCGTACTGCGCCATCTGTTCCAGACGCTCGAAAACCGGCAAGCAGCCGCCGCGCTGCAGGAAGACGCCTAATCGCTTTCCGGCCAACTCTATTTGCATACGCAAAACGCCCCGGACAGCAGGCCGAAAAGGCTTGCCGTCCGGGGCGTTTTTTGTTTCTTATTTCAGCAGACTGGCTACAGCCTTGGCTGCGCCGTCCAGATACTCGCCCGCATAGGTTTCGATCATCCCCGCATCGGCTTCTTTGGCAAGCTCGGGGTCAATGGGCATTTTGGCCAGCACCGGCAGGTGATAGCGCTCCGCCGTCTGCTCAACATGGCTGTCGCCAAAAACCTGGATGTGCTTGCCGCAGTCCGGGCAGACCGCATAGCTCATGTTTTCGACGATGCCCAGCACCGGGACCTTCATCATCTCAGCCATCTGAACAGCCTTGCCGACGATCATACCGACGAGCTCCTGCGGGCTGGAAACGATCAGGATGCCGTCCACCGGCAGGGTCTGGAACACGGTCAGCGGCACATCGCCGGTGCCCGGGGGCATATCGACAAACAGGAAGTCGACATCCTCCCAGATCACGTCCTGCCAGAACTGCTTGACCGCACCGGCAATGACCGGGCCGCGCCAGACGACAGGGGCCTGCTCGTCTTCCAGCAGCAGGTTGATGCTCATGATGTCGATACCGGTGCGGCTCTTGACCGGGTAGATGCCGTCCTCGCCGCCGGTGGCAGGGCCGTGCACCCCAAACAGCTTGGGGATGGACGGGCCGGTGATATCGGCGTCCAGGATGCCGACCGTATGGCCCAAGCGGCGCATCGCCACAGCCAGCATGGCGCTGGTCATGCTTTTGCCAACGCCGCCTTTGCCGGAAACAACGCCGATGACCTTTTTGATGTGGCTCTTGGCGTGCGGCGGTTCATGCTGGGGCGCGTTGCGGCTGGCGCAATCGGCGCTGCAGTTGCTGCAATCATGCGTACATTCGCTCATGGGAAATTGACTCTCCTTTGCGCCGGGACAGCCATGCCCGGCCTTTTCTATCGTTCGACGGCCGCACCCGGCCGCACAAGGGGACCGCGCCCCGTTTGGCGGGCGCGGTCGGACGCTTTATATTTTACAGGTTTTACGTTGAAAATGCAAGCGTTTCACGGCAGGACCGCCACGATATCGGCCACCAGCTTCTGGAAAACCGGCCCACGCCGGTCGGCGATGGCAATGACTTCCTCCCCGGAAAGGCGCTGCCCGGTCATCCCGGCCGCCATGTTGGTGATCAGGCTCAAGGCCAGCACCGGTAAGCCGCAGTGGCTGGCGGCAATAGCCTCCGGCACGGTGCTCATACCGACCGCGTCGGCCCCGAGCGTGCGGAAGGCGCGGATCTCGGCCGGTGTCTCGTAGCTGGGGCCCATGTAGCCAAGGTAAACGCCTTCCCGCAGCGTCAGCCCCTGGGCGGCGGCCACATCCCGCGCGATTTGCTGTAAAGCGGGGGCGTACACGCGGCTCATGTCGCAAAACCGCGGGCCGATCTCGTCCTCGTTCGTTCCGCGCAGAGGGTTCACGCCCATAAAGTTGATGTGGTCTTTGATGAGCATGAAGTCGCCGACCGAAAAGTCATAATTGACGCCGCCCGCAGCGTTTGTCAAAATCAGCGCGCGGCAGCCCAGCGCCTTGAAAACGCGCACCGGCAGCACGATGTCGCGCATCTCGTGCCCTTCGTAATAATGGAAACGCCCCTGCATGCACAAAACGCTGCGCCCGTTGAGCCGCCCGGCCACAAAACGCCCGGCGTGCCCCGGGGCGGTGGAAAGCGGAAAGCCGGGCACTTCGGCATAGGGGATGTATACCGGCTCCTCGATGCGGTCCGCCAGGCCGCCGAGCCCGGACCCGAGGACCAGCGCCAGCTCCGGCGTCTGCGGCAGGCGGGCACGCAGGAATTCGGCCGCAGCGTTGACTCTTTGCAGTTCACTCATTTTAATCGATCCCTTTCCTTGGGTATATCTGAAAAATCCCCAGCGCTGTCTCATTCTACGAAAAAGCCGCGTCTGCTGCGTTGCGAAGCCTTGGAATGCACAAAGTATTCCTGCGGTTTCGTGCCTTGCATCCGCTGTCTTTTAGCGAATTTTTCAGCACTTTTGATTGATCAGATACACCCTGATGTTTTGCCTTATTGTACCATCTGCCGCTGCATAACACAAGCGCCCGCCGCATAGAGATACACGAGACAGGGAAGGGGGGCGCGGCGCATGCGGATCGGGCTCTATTTAAAAAACGCAGCCCTGCTGACAGCCGGGGGCTTTGCCCTGCGCGGGCTGGGCATGGTGTTCCGCGTGTTGATCGCGTCGTATCTGGGCGGGGAAGGCATGGGGCTGTACCAGCTGATCCTTGCCGTTTACGGCGTGTTCGTGGCGCTGGCTTCGGCCGGAGTCAATGTGGCCTCCACACGGCTGGCGGCCCAAAGCCTGGCGCGCGGCCGCGGCATGGCCCCCACGCTGTGGGGGCTTGTCAGCGCGGCGTCCTGCCTGGGGACAGTGGCCATGCTGGCGCAGTTCGCACTGGCGCCGTTCATCGCCCGCTGGGGCCTGCATGATGTGCGCGCTGAGCTTGGCTTGCGCGTACTGGCGCCGAGCCTTCCGTTTCTGGCCGTATCCGGCGCGCTGCGCGGCTGCTTTTTGGCGCGCCGCCGTGTGGGTCCCAATGTTACGGCCCAGCTTTTTGAGCAGCTTTCGCGTATGACCATCGCGCTGGGGGCGTTGCGCTTGCTGCACAGCTGGGGGGCGGCCTATGCCAGTGCGGCGGTGCTGATCGGCAACACGGCCAGCGAAGCGCTGTCCTGCCTGCTGATGGCGCTGTTTGCACGCGCGGAGGCAGCGTTCCGCCCCCAAGCGGCCGACCCGGCCAAAGGCTTTGCGCTGCGGGAGCTGTGGGCCATCGCGTGGCCGGTGGGGGGCAGCCGCCTGCTGGTCAGCGCCCTGCAGGCGGTGGAGAGCAGCCTGATCCCGCTGTGCCTGACCGTGTATCTTGGCCAGCGCGGGGCGGCGGTGGCGCAGTATGGGGCCATGAAGGGAATGGCGCTGCCGCTGGTCTTTTTCCCGTTCAGCGTTCTGTCGGCGCTGTCCGGGCTGCTGATGCCCGAGATCGTGCGTGCGCACACGCGCAGGGACCGCACCGGGGAAAACCGCCTGATCGACGCGGCGATGCGCCTGACCGGTCTGTTCGCGGCGCTGGCAGGGGCCTGGCTGGTTCTTTTTGGCGAGCCGGCCGCCTGCCTGCTGTTTGATGACGCCGCGGCCGGGACTTATGTACGGCTGTTGGGCTGGATCGCGCCATTCATGTATTTTGAGAGCATGGTTGACGGGATATTGAAAGGCCTGGGCGAACAGCTGGCGACCTTCCGCTATACGGTGCTTGACTCTGCGCTGCGCATTTTTCTGATCGTTCTGCTGGTGCCGCAGTATGGTCTGACGGGCTTTCTGGGCGTTATGGTCTGTTCGAACCTCTTGACCTGTATGCTCAATACGCGGCGCATGCTGCGCTGCACAGGCATGCGCGCCGCCTGGCTGGCCTGGTTTGCGGGCCCCGCTGCCCTGGCGCTGCTGGGCGCAGCGCTGACGCTGGCGGTGCGGCAGATCGTGGCAGACAGCGCCGCCGGATGGCTGGCACAGGGTTTTGTCTTCCTTGCCGGGGCAGGGGGACCGGCCGCGCTGCTGCTTTCCAAAAACCGGGAGCTTGTGCAGGCGCGGCGGCGGGCGTAAAAAGCAAAAAACCGGCAAACCGGCAGGGCGTTCTGCACCCTGCCGGTTTGCTGGTTTTGTATAGCTGTATTTGTCTTAGTAACACACGCGGCCGTATATTTCGGTCATATGGCGGAGCTTTTCAGCCAGCCAGGGGCTGAGTGCGCCGGGCCGGGCACGCCAGCACCAGTTGCCGCCCAGCGTGGAGGGCGTGTTCATACGGGACGAAAGCCCCAGCCCGAGGATATCCTGCGCCTGGGCAACGGCAAGGTCCGCCACGCTGGACCAGATACCGCGCACCATGCCCCAGTGGTAACCCTCCCCAAGGGTGAGGTGAAAATAGTCCACTGCGCGCTGCCGTGCAATGGGAGAGGCGTTTTCAAACCAGCCGTTGACCGGTTCGTTGTCATGCGTACCGGTATAGGCGACACAGCTGCGCGGGTAGCTGTGCGGCAGGTATCCGCCGCCGTCCGGCGAATCAAAGGCGAATTCCAGGACCTTCATGCCGGGGTAGCCCACATCGGCCAGCAGGGCGTAGACATCCGGCGTCAGATAGCCAAGGTCCTCGGCAATGATGTTCTGCCGCCCAAGCTCTTTTTCGATCGTGCGGAACAGATCCATACCGGGGCCGGTGCGCCAGCGGCCGCCGCGGGCGTCCGGGCTGCCGTGGGGGATCGCGTAATACCCGGCAAAGCCGCGGAAATGATCGATGCGGACCACGTCATAGATGCGGCAGGTATGGCGGATGCGGCGCACCCACCAGGCGTAGCCGGTCTTTTTCATTGCGTCCCAGTCATACAGCGGGTTGCCCCACAGCTGGCCGGTGGCCGAAAACGCATCCGGCGGGCAGCCTGCGACCTCGGTCGGGGTCAGCGTATCGTCCAGCTGAAACCCTTCCGGGCTGCTCCACACGTCGACGCTGTCGGCCGCCACATAAATCGGCAGATCGCCGATGATCTCGACGCCGCGTTCGTTCGCATAGGCTTTCAGCGCCAGCCACTGCTTGAAGAAAAGATACTGCACAGCCTTCCAGAACTCGATGTCGGCGGCGTAGGTCCGGCGCGCATCTTCCATGGCTTCGGCTTCACGGCGGATCAGCGCCGGTTCCCATTCGCTCCAGGGCGCGCCGCCGTGCGCGTCTTTCAGCGCCATAAACAACGCATAATCCGGCAGCCAGAACGCGTTTTCACGGCAAAAGTCCGCGTAACCGGCCGGCGGGGCGGCCAGCAGGCGGTCGCAGGCTTTGCGCAAAACAGGATACCGCAGCGCATACATCCGTCCATAGTCAATCTTGTCGGGCGTGCCGCTCCAGTCGATATTATTATACTCTTGTTTCCGTAGCAGGCCGTCCGCCGCCAGCAGGTCCAGGTCGATAAAATACGGGTTGCCCGCAAAGGTCGAAAACGAGGCGTAGGGGCTGTCGCCATAGCTTGTGGAGCAGATGGGAAGGATCTGCCAGTATTTCTGCCTGGCACATACAAGAAAATCCACAAAATCGCGCGCCGCTTTGCCCATCGTGCCAATGCCGTAAGGGGAGGGCAGGCTGGAAATAGGCAGCAGGATGCCGCTGGAACGATTCAAGTAAACCACGCCTTTCAAAGAAAAAATAGAAGGGGTGTGCAATGCCACCCCTTCATCATAGCGAAAAAACAAACAAAAGACAAACATGCGGCGCAAGATCGTCACTCTGCACGAACACGGCTTTTTCAATTTGTGCAAAAGCGCAGAAAATTTACAGCGTCTGCCCGCTGAGCAAGCCGTTCCACAGGCGATAATAGATCCCCTTGCGCTCCAAGAGCTGCTCGTGGGTGCCTTCTTCCTCAATGCCGTCGCGGCCAAGAACAAGGATGCGGTCGGCGTTCTTGATCGTGGTCAGGCGGTGGGCGATGGTCAGCGTCGTGCGGCCCTTCGCCAGCGCGTCCAGGCTTTGCCCGACAAGGATCTCGCTCTCGTTATCCAGTGCGCTGGTGGCTTCATCCAGCAGCAGAATGGGCGGGTTTTTCAAAAATACGCGCGCGATCGAGATACGCTGCTTCTGCCCGCCGGACAGCTTTACGCCGCGCTCGCCGACATAAGTGTCGTAGCCATCCTTGAGTTCGTTGATAAATCCGTCGGCGCCGGCCAGTTTGGCGGCGTTGACGATCTCCTCCTTGGTGGCGTTGGGCTTGCCGTAGGCGATGTTTTCAGCCACGGTGCCGCTGAACAGATATACGTCCTGCTGCACGACGCCGATGGCCTGCCGCAGGCTCTTGAGCGTGACTTTGCGCACGTCCTGCCCGTCAATAAGGATCTGCCCGCTGGTCACGTCATAGAAGCGGGGGATCAGGTTGCACAGCGTCGTTTTACCGCCACCGGAAGGCCCGACCAGCGCGAGACTCTCGCCCGGGCGGATGGTCAAATCGACATGGCGCAGGACTTTGTTGTGATCGTCCGGATATTCAAAGCTGACGTCGCGGAATTCGATGCCGCCCTCCTTAACGGTCAGGGGCCGGGCGTCGGGCGCGTCGGTGATCTCGACCGGGGTATCCATGATTTCAAAGAAACGCTCGATACCGGTCATGCCGCGCTGGAACTGCTCGGCAAACTCAACGATGCGCCGGATGGTGGCGATCAGCGTGGAAACGTACAGAACATACGCCACCAGGTCGCCTGCATTGATGCGGTCGTACACCAGGAACAGCCCGCCCGCAATGATGACCACCAGATACATCAAGCCGTCAAACAGGCGCGTGGAGGTGTTGAAGGCGGCCATCGCATGGTAGGTCTTTTTCTTGATGGTTTGGAAGGCCTGGTTGCCTTCTTCAAACTTTTCGTTTTCCTGCGCTTCGGCGGCAAACGCTTTGACAACGCGCTGGCCCAGCAGGCTGTCCTCGATCGAGGCGTTCAGCTCGCCGATCTGGAAGCGCTGCTTGCGGAAAGCGGCGCGCAGGCGCAGGTTGAGGCGCACCGATACGATCATCATCAGCGGCACACAGGCAAAAAGCACCAGCGTCAGCGGTACGCTGGCCCCGCACAGGATGATGAAGGACGCCACGATCTTGATGGCGGCGATGAAGAATTCCTCGGGACAGTGGTGGGCGAACTCGGTCACGTCAAACAGGTCGTTGGTGATGCGGCCCATGATCTGCCCGACCTTGGTGTTGGAATAGTATGTATGGCTCAGACGCTGCAGATGGGCAAACGCATCGCGGCGCATGTCGGTCTCGATATACACGCCCATGATGTGCCCGGTGCCGGACATATAATAGCTTGCCGCGCCGTCGACGATGCGCAGCACAAGATAGAGCAGCGCCAACCTGGCTACGGTACCAACCGTCAGCACGATCGAAGCGTCGGTCGCCGCGTTGGTCAGGTAGCGCATGATGGACGGCAGTACGATATCGCACAGCGTTGTCAGCGCCGCGCAGAAAAGGTCAAATACCAGGATGCTCTTATATTTGAGCAGATAGGGCAAAAAGCGGTGTAGTTGGGACGTTTTCCGGTCGTTTTCGGGTCGAGACATGGTTTCCTCCTGACGCAAACGCCTTCCCCCGCGCAAAGCGGGGGAAGGTGGTTGCTGTTTTTTATTCTATAGGCGTATCTGTTGGAACTTCCGCTGTTTCGGTTTCTGTTGTTGGTTCCTCTGTCACAGGGGGCACCGCAGCGTCTCCTGAACTGGAAGGGATATCCGTCGGTGGCGGAACATAATTGGGATCTGCCGTACCGCATACCGTGCATACGCCGCCCACATAATTGTGCGGCGCCAATTCTTTCATCTGGCGGTCTGTCGTTGCGCCGCAGCTGCACTTGTATACGATATACCCCTGTTCTGTACAGGTGGAAGCCTTTTCTTCTGCCACCTGATCAAATATATGTTCGTGTGCATTCGGGTCCTTTGCACCACAAACAACGCATGCCCCGTCTTTGTATTGATGAGAGGCCAGCGGTAAAAGTTGCCGCTCGGCTGTTGCGCCGCAGCTGCACTTGTATACGATATACCCCTGCTCTGTACAGGTAGAAGCCTTTTCCTCGGCTACCTGATCAAACTTGTGTTCGTGCTCAACATGATCCGGGTCCTTTGCACCGCAACGGGTACAAACGCCGTCGGAATAGCTATGACCCAACGCGTTTTGCGTTGTAACCGTTTTGGTCTCCCCGCAGCTGCACTTTCTCGTCTCATAACCGTTTTCTGTGCAAGTAGCGTTTTTGCTGTCGACCACTTCGCTAAAGTCATGCGTGTGCTGCTGCAGTGCCTCAATAGCTTCCGTCCGCTGCGCCCCGCACCGTGTACAGGTATAGGTGCGCTGGCCTTCCACACCGGGCTGCGGCTGGCTTGTTACCTCGCCTTCGTTCCAGGCATGGCCGAGGGCGTCGAGCTCACGCTCGCGGATAGCGCCGCAGATCGTGCATTTCTCTTTGACCGAGCCTTTGGTCTCGCAACCGGGCTCGACTTTTCCGCCCTCCACTTCGGCAAACACATGGTCGTGTTCGTCAGGCACAAAGTGCGCGGTGACCACCACGCCGCCTGCATCGGCGTTGCTTGGCACTGTGAAGGTGAGGCTGGCGCTGCCGCCCGCCGAGCCGATCGAAGCCGACCAGTGGTCAAACCGCCATCCGCTGGCTGCGGTTGCTGTTACGGTGGAGCAGGTCCCGCCTTTTTTGACCATCTGGCTGCGGGCGCCGCTGATCGAGCCGTTGCCGTCGACAACAAACTCGACCGGCACCTTTGCGCCGCGCACGGCGATCGGGTCGGAGGAGATCAACCCCAGCGGCACGCCGGCCGGTTCGGGGATCGTGCCCAGCGGCTGCGGGCGGCGGTCTTCCGTGAGCAGGGCGTGGGTGCGCACATACTGGAAATAAGCGGTCACAGCCTCTTTGGAAAGGTGCACGCCGTCCGAAAGAGTGTAGTCCTTTTTGGCCCAGCCGGTGGCTTGGTCGCGCAGAACTTCGGCCGAATTGAGGAACTTATAGCCGTTTTCTTCGCACAGTTCGATAAGCGCCGCGTTGTAGGCGTCCACCTGGGTCATCGTCAGGTTGGTGTTTTCCCGCTGCTGGTCAAGCGGCGGGATGGCGCTGACGATCAGGTCCGCATACGGCCAGGCGTCGGTGATGGCTTTGAGCCCCTTTTGATAGCTGACAATAAAATCCGTGGCGTCGGTCGAGGAGCCTTTCAGGTTGTTTGTCCCGAAACAGATAATGATGCGCTTCGGCTTGAGTTTGGCGACGGCGTCGGGGATCGTATACATCTGGCTGTCGCCCTTGAACTGTTCGCACTTGAGCGTGGGGATATCGCCAACGCCCATACTCACCACGCCGATGTTGTTTTTAAGGCTTGTAAACGCCGTGCCGGTCTCGTCGGCGTACATCATGTAGCGCACGGTGTTGGAATCCCCGATGAACAGGGTCTCCTCTACATAGCTGCGCCCGGCGTCCGCTGTTTCGGGCAGAACGGTCGGCGTCTCGGCGGCAGAGGCTGTCTGCACGACCGGCAGAGCGGCTGTTTCTGCGGTCTGCGCCGTTTCCGCCGTCTGTGCGGTCTCTGCTGTGGCCGCAGGCAGGTCGATCGCCTGCTTGCCCCGGCACCCAGCGAGCGTCAGGCACAGCAGCGCCGCAACGGCCCCGGCCGCCAGACGAATGGATCGGTTCATTCTGTGTTCCCTCCCTGGTCAGTAAAAGATATCAAACTCATCTCATCGGATATATAATGCAGAAATAGAAAAAGACAGCTTGATTTTACACCCAAAGAAGGGGACATGTAAACAGCAAAACAGGGCAAACCGCGTAAATTTTGCCTTCCTTTTGCAAAGATTTACAAGTCTGCCCTGTTATGACAAAAAACGATCAAGCCCGCTTATGTACAAAGCGGATGAATTCGTCGCGTTCTTCCTCCGTATCGGCGTTGATGACATACATCTGGTTGCCCAGGTCCAGCGCCAGTGCGTCGGGGATGCGGTCGCACATCTTCATGCGGCTGCCGTAGCGCTGCAAAATCTCCTCGTGGCTGTGGGCGTATGTCTTGCCGTCACGCCGCCCGGCATAAACGCAGAAATAATGCGGCTGGTCCAGGCGCACATGGCGCAGCTGGTCATAGCAGACCATGTCGGCCCAGATCTGGTAGCAGTCCACACTGTTGGCAAAGTTGATCATATCCGGCGTGTAACCGCCCGCAGGCCGCATATTGACCTCCAGCGCGACATAATCGCCAACCTTTCCCAAGCCGGGCTTGTCTTCGGTAAGGCGGAAAAATTCACAGTGGAAGAAGCGGCTGCGCGCCCCGAACGCTTTGATCGTGCGGAAGCCGACATCGCGCAGCGCTTCGGGGACCTGCTTCTGCGTCCAGTAGGCCAGGTCGCCGTTTTCGTTTACGATGTCCATGATCGGGGTGGGGAAGTAGTTGCTTGTGTAAAACAGCGGCACGCAATGGCTGTCGGCCACGCCGTCAAAGCTGACAATCGTGCCGCGGATAAACTCCTCCATAATATACGGCACAGCGGGCTTGTTGCGGTAAAATGCCTCCAGCTCGGCGCGGCTGCTCAGCTTGTAGGTGGCTTCCGCCCCACAGCCGTTGTCCGGTTTGACGATGACCGGATACCCGACCTGCTCGATAAACGGCAGCGCCGCTTCCAGCGTTGTGACCATGTGATGGCGCGCCACCGGCACACCGGCAGCGATATAGCTTTCTTTCATGCGGCTCTTGAGCTTGATCCGCTCGATGAAATCGCTCTTGGCGCCGGTCGTGATATTGAAGTCGGAGCGCAGCGCGGCGTCCTGTTCCAGCCAGTATTCGTTGTTGCTCTCCAGCCAGTCGATCTTGCCGTAGCGGTGGGTGAAATACCCCATCGCGCGCACCATTGCATCATAGTTGGCAAGGTTGTCGACACGGTAATATTCGGTCAGTACCGTGTGCAATTCCACCGGGATCTCGGCATACGGCGCGTCGCCGATGCCCAGCACGTTTGCGCCGTTGCGGCGCAGGCGGTCGCAGAAATTCCAGTACGTTTTGGGGAAATGCGGCGAAATAAAAACGAAATTCATAGCCTCCACCTTTCCAGTGCGCGGATAAACAAACGAACCGGCGGGATACGCGCCCCAAACCGCCGGTCCAACAAACACTTATATAAACTGGTTGCGCTGCGGATCATACGCATACCCGACCTGAGCCAGCCGGGCGCACAAAGCCGCCTCGTCCGCGTCCTCCCGGTCGCAGAAAGCGTCGAGATCGCGGTCGCGGTCGCGCAGCTTTGTGTTGACGTAGCTTAACAGGATCATGGGGTCTTGGGGCAGCATGGGGGACACTCCTTTACCGGAATCAGAAAAAGCCGGCCACGACGTGACCGGCAATTTTGATCAATCGAATCAGACCGCGCGGGTGATCTTGCCCGAACGCAGGCAGCGGGTGCAGGCGTAGATATACTTCGGGGACCCATCCACGACAGCTTTTACGCGCTTCACGTTGGGGCTCCAGGTACGATTGCTCCGACGGTGGGAGTGGGATACCTTGATGCCGAACGCAACACCCTTGCCACAGCATGCACATTTGGCCATAGCTTGAACCTCCTTTTACATAGCTGTACTATCATAGCAAATCCAAAAGGAAAAAGCAAGCCTTTTTTTGAAAAGTTGCGAAAAAATCGGGCTTTTCTGCCGGGATAACGGCCTGCCACCTGCAAAAACACTTGTTTTGCAGCGCCGGATACAGTATAATAGCGAAAGAATTTTGTATGATTTGAGGAACTGCTATGAACGGCCTGTTGGGCCCTAACGCTTTATATATGTTTATCCTGCGCGCGGTGGCCGTGCTGCTGGTGATCCCGTTCCACGAAGCCGCGCACGCCTTCATCAGCTGGAAGCTGGGCGACCCGACGGCCAAGAACGCCGGCCGCCTTTCGCTCAATCCGCTGCGGCACTTCGACCCGCTGGGCACGCTGTGCATGGTGCTCGGCGGCGTCGGCTGGGCGCGGCCGGTCGGGATCGACGCGCGCCGCTTCCGCGACCCTAAAAAGGGCATGGCGCTCTCGGCGGCGGCCGGTCCGGCCGCCAACCTGCTGTTGGCGTATGTGTGCGTACTTTTGTATAAAGCGCTGTTCTACTTGATGGCAGGCGGCGCGGCGGTCCCCGGCTTTGTGCTGGATTTTCTCAGCGTGCTCGCTTCGCTGAACATCAGCCTGGGCGTGTTCAACCTGATCCCGGTGCCGCCGTTTGACGGCAGCCGCATCTTTCTTTTGTTCCTTCCGCCGCGTCTGTACTTCCGCGCCATGCGGTATGAACGCTATATTATGGGCGCGGTCCTGCTGCTGGTCTTTTTTGGTCTGCTGGACCGGCCGCTGTCTTTCTGTGTCAGCGCGGTGTGGGGGCTGATGGACCTGACCACCGGCTTTGTTGACGCCGCCTTTGGGATGATTTGAGGAAACATGGACGTATTGACTTTTCATATCGAGGACTTTGACGGCCCGCTGGATCTTTTGCTGCATCTGGTCGGCAAGAACAAGATGAACCTCTATGACATCAACATCATGGAGCTGATCGACCAGTACACGGCGGCGATCGCATCGATGCAGGACCGCATGGAGGTATCGAGCGAATTCATCGACATGGCAGCCCACCTTGTGCAGATGAAAAGCGCGCTGCTGCTGCCCCGCAGCCAGGAAGCCGAACACATGAAGGCGGAACTGACCGGCCGCCTGATCGAATACAGCACCTGCAAGCGGGTCGCCGCTGAGCTGGGCGGCCGCGCGCGCGACCTGTATACGGCGGTGCGCACGCCGATGCCGCTGGACAGCCCGGCCGAATACACCCGCCCGCAGGACCCGGACCGCCTGGTACAGGCCTGGTACAGCCTGATGGGCCGCAGCCTGCGGCGCAAAAAGCCAAGCCAGGAGCGTTTTGAACCGCTGGTCACGGCGCCGTTCGTCTCGGTGGGCAGCCGTGTGATGCATGTGCTGCGCGGTATGCTGCGCGGCACGCTGCACCGCATGGGGCAGCTGTTCAGCAAAAACGAAAGCCGCAGCACCAACGTGGCCACTTTTTTGGCGCTGCTGGAACTCATCCGCGCCGGGCGCGTGCGCATTGGCGCAGAAGGGCAGCTCGCGGTGGAACGCCACCACCTGCGGCATAAAACAGGGGAGGGGCAAAGCGAATGAACGAACAGCAAAAGCTGGGGGCGCTGGAAGCCATGCTTTTCGCCAACGGCGAGCCGGTCGAAGCCGCCCGCCTGGCCGAAGCCATGCGCATCGAACCGGCCCAGGCGGAAGACCTGCTGCGCACGCTGCAGGCCGAATATGATACCCGGGACAGCGGCCTGATGCTGCTGCAGTTCGAGGGCGGCCGCTGGCAGATGGCCTCCCGCCCGTATTACGGCGAGGTCGTCAAACGGATACTGGACACGCGCCACAACGCGCCGCTGTCCCCCGCAGCGCTGGAGGTGCTGGCGGTGATCGCCTACAACCAGCCGGTTTCCCGCAGCTTTATCGAGCAGGTGCGCGGCGTCGATTCTTCCTCCACCGTCTCCAAGCTGCTGGAGCGCGGCCTGATCGAGGAGGCCGGGCGGCTCGACCTGCCCGGCAAACCGGTGGCTTTCCGCGTGACCGATACCTTCCTGCGTGTGTTCGGCCTGGGCAGCCTGGCCGACCTGCCGCCGCTGCATGACGAGGAAGAACCGGCCCCCGCGCCGGAGGAAGAACTCCCGCAGCAGCTGGGGATGGAGGAAACGCCGTGAGCGCCGTGCTGGGCGGGGTGCTACTGGCCGTGCGGATCGCCGCTGTCCTGTTGGGGGTCGTGGCGCTGCTGGCTGCGCTCCTTCTGCTTTTGCCGGTGGGGCTGTATATCCGCTGGGACCGCAAAAACGACCTGGCTGTCAAGTTCTGTGCCGGGCCCCTGCGTTTCCCGGTGTACCCGCGGCCACAGAAAAAAGCGGCGAAAGCCAAAGCAAAACCAAAGGCAAAAACCAAGCCGGAGCAAAAAGCGGCAAGCCCCGAACCGGGGCCGCCCCCGGCGCCGCCAACGCAAAATAAAGACGAAAACGCAGGCGCTGCGGCGCCACAGCCGGATGCGGGCGGCCTTTTGGGAGCGGCGCGCACGCTGGCAGCGGTGCTCTGGCCCAGGCGGCAGGCGTTTTTGAACCGCATCCGGGTTAGACACCTGAATATTTTTTGGACCGTCACCGGCGCGGACGCCGCCGACACCGCCATTACATACGGCCGCCGCATCGCCGCCTGCAATATGGCGCTGGCCGCAGCGCGCGACCATATCCGCATCCAGGCCGACCGGCTGCGGCTGGAACCCGATTTTACCGGAAAGCAAAAAGAAAAACGCTGCATATCTTGCCAAATCCTTTGCCGAACGTATATAATGCTGATAGTGCTGAAAGCGCTGCTGCAAAGGAACGAAAAGACCGGCGAGGTCCCGCTGCGCAAAGCCCTGGAACAGCTCGGTGCAGAATAAGCGCCAACAGGGCCGCATCATAAGGAGGTTTTTATCATGGCAGAACATCCGCTTCAGGGGATGATGGGCATCACGATGGACAAGGTTCGGGAGATGGTCGATTCTTCGACCATCATCGGCGACCCCATCAAGGTCGATGCGGACACCACCATCATCCCGGTCTCCCGCGTGACTTTCGGCTTTGCCTCCGGCGGTTCGGACGTGGGGGCCAAGGCCAGCAAGGACATGTTCGGCGGCGGTTCCGGCGCAGGTGTCTCGATCACACCGGTGGCCTTTTTGATCGTTACGCCGTCCGGCGTGCGCACGATGCAGCTGACTGAGCACGCCTGCACGATCGACAACGCGATCAGTGCGCTGCCGGAACTGGTGGACAAGCTGGCCGCCATGCTCGGCCGCAGCAAGCCCAGCCAGGAGACCGCGACCGAGGCCGCCAAGGAGGCTTTTGCCGCCGCAGAAAAAGCCGAAACCGAATAAACCCACCAAGGCGCAAAGCGGCTGGACCCTTTGCGCCTTTTTGAAAGGAACCCAGAATGGCAGAACAACGAATCCAGAAAGTATTGTCGGACCAGGGCGTCTGCTCCCGCCGCGCCGCCGAGCGCCTGATCGAGGAGGGCCGCGTCAAGGTCAACGGCCACCCGGTCAAGATCGGCGACAAGATGGACCCCGATTTTGACAAAGTATCCATCGACGGAAAGAACGTGCGCATCGTCCGCAAGCGCAAATATATCTATATCATGCTGCACAAGCCGCGCGGATACATCACAACCTCGTCCGACGAGCGCGGCCGCAAAACGGTCATGGACCTGGTGCAGGGCGTCGGCCGCCGCGTTTACCCGGTGGGACGCCTGGACAAAGACAGCGAGGGGCTTCTGCTCATGACAGACGACGGCGCGTTTGCCAACCTGCTGACCCATCCGTCCGGCGGCGTCGGCAAGCTGTACCGCGTCACGGTGCGGCCCCATGCGACCGAAGAACAGATCATCCGGCTGTCCAGCGGCGTCGTGCTGGACGACGGCGTCAAAACGGCCCCCGCCGTGATCCATGTGGTCAGCGACGAACCGGGGCGCACCGTGCTGGAGATCACGCTGCACGAGGGCCGCAACCGCCAGATCCGCCGCATGTGCGAAACCGTCGGCCTCGAGGTCATCCGCCTCAAGCGCAGCGCCGAAGGCCCGGTCAAGCTGGGCATGCTGCCGCCAGGCGAATGGCGGGAGCTCAAACGGTCCGAAGTCACAGCCCTGCGCAACGCGGCCACCAAAGCGGGCGGCCGGGCGGCCGCACCGGAAGGGGAAAAACCGCGCTGAAAAAACGTGCATATTTCCTCACTTTCTGTACAAAATCCACTTGTCGGAACAAAAAGAAAGTAGTATAATCAACGTATATGGCATTGTGGACGGTTTTTATATGAAAGCCGTTTCCGCACTCTCAATTTAAACAGGAGGTCAGTACATGGCAGCTACGAAACCTGGCAAGGCGGAAACCCTTGCCGCATTTTATGATGAAGGGACTTATACTGCACTGTTTGCTGATGGTCCGGTCAGCGCCGCTTACGGCTGTGCCAACGGCCAGAGCGTGTATGTCGTGTATCAGAACGGCCAGCCGCTGGATGTGTCCGATATCGAAAAAACAATCCGGGTGCTGAAGATGGCGGCCGAAACAGGCGCGCCTGTCGTTACGTTCTATAACTCGAACGGCGCCTGCCTGGAGGGCGGCCTCAAGCTGCTCAACGCGAACTCGGAACTGATGGCGCAGATCGCGCGCATCTCCGGCGTCGTGCCGCAGATCGCCGTCGTCACCGGCATCTGCGCCGGTTCGGCCGCCGTGCAGGCCGCCGCTGCGGACCTGTGCATCATGAGCGAGGAGGCGGAGCTGTTCCTCAACGCCCCGTTCAACAGTGACGATAAGATCGAAAAGGCCGGCAGCGCCGCATTCGCCGCGCGTGCCGGTGTCGCCGCCGTCACGGCCAAGGACGCGCTCGACGCCGCCCAACAGGCGTCCCGCATCGCGGGCCTGATGCCCTCGAACAACCTGGCCGGTCCCGCGGTGTGCGATTTCGCCGCCCCGGCCAAGACGCTGAACCTGGCCCAGTACGCCCCGGCTGACGCGGCTGCGGCGCTGGCGGATGCGGACAGCGTCGTTGAGCTGTACGGCGGCTACGGCAAGGCCGTTTACACGGCGCTGGCCACTGTCGGCGGCATGACGTCCGGCATCGTGGCTACGGCCAAGTCTTCCATCAATCACCACTGCACGGCCAAAGCGGCCCGCTTCATCCGCCTGTGCGACGCTTACAGCATCCCGGTTTTGACCGTTGTCAACACCGAGGGCTTTGTGCGCAGCGAGGGCGACGACATGGCGGGCGGCATCCGTCAGGCGGCGCGCCTGGCCGGTGTCTATGCCGAAGCGACCACCGTCAAGGTCGCTGTGCTGGCCGGTGAGGCCGTCGGCCCCATCTACACCGTCTTTGCCGCTTCGGCCGACTGGCGTGTGGCGGTCGAAGGCTGCACCGTTGCGCCGCTCGCGCCGGAAGCCGCCGTCAGCGTGCTGTATAAGGACGAGATCGACGGTTCGGACAACATCCAGCAGGCGACCAAGGCAAAGGCCGCCGCCTACCGCAAAGACGTGGCGAGCGCCCAGGCCGCTGTGGCCGCCGGTGCTGCGGATGCGGCTGTCGCGGCGGCGGATGTCCGCAACGCCGTGGCGCAGGCGCTGGATATGCTCGCGAGCAAGCGCGCTGTCCGTCTGGCAAAGAAGCATGGCAACATTTCCCTGTAAATCATGATCTTATGACATATTAAGGAGGACTTTCCCATGAAACACCTTACCGTGACCGTGAACGGCGTTGCTTACGATGTCACCGTTGAAGAGACCGCGGGCGGCGCTGTGGCCGCGCCCGCTGCTGCGCCTGCTCCGGCGCCTGCCGCTGCGGCTCCCGCGGCCCCGGCCCCGGCTCCTGCGGCCGCGCCTGCCGGCAGCGCTGGTGCGGTGGCTGTCAATGCCCCGATGCCCGGCAATATTCTGGATGTGCGCGTCAAGCCCGGCGATTCTGTCAAAGCGGGCGACACGCTGCTGATCCTGGAAGCCATGAAGATGGAAAACGAGATCTCCGCCCCGCAGGACGGCACCATCGCCAGCGTTAATGTCAGCAAGGGCGATACGGTCAACTCCGGCGATTTGCTGTGCAGCATGAACTGATGTTCGGCGCAAGGCAAAGTTTGAAAACGAGGTGAATAAGATTGGCTAAGAAACCCATTAAGATCACTGAGGTCGTCCTGCGCGACGCGCACCAGTCGCTGCTGGCTACCCGTATGACGATCGACGAGATGCTGCCGATCCTCAAGACGATGGACGAAGTCGGCTACTTCTCGGTGGAATGCTGGGGCGGCGCCACGTTTGACGCCTGCATCCGTTTCCTGGACGAAGACCCGTGGGAGCGCCTGCGCACGCTGCGCCGTGAGATGCCCAGCACCAAGCTGCAGATGCTGTTCCGCGGCCAGAACATGCTCGGCTACCGCCATTATGCCGACGACGCCGTCGAGTATTTCGTGCAGAAGTCCGTTGCCAACGGCATCGACATCCTGCGTATTTTCGACGCGCTGAACGACCCGCGCAACCTCCAGACCGCCATCAAGGCGGCCCGCAAGGAGCGCGCGCATGTCCAGGCCTGCATCAGCTACACCCTGAGCCCGGTGCATACCAACGAATATTTCGTTGAGTACGCCAAGACCCTCGAAGAGATGGGCGCCGATTCCATCTGCATCAAGGATATGGCCGGTCTGCTCAAGCCCTATACCTGCTACGACCTTGTCAAGGCGCTGAAGGAGGCCGTCAGCATTCCCATCGACATCCACAGCCACTATACCGCCGGTTTGGCTTCCATGTCCATCCTCAAGGGCATCGAGGCCGGCGCCGACATCATTGATACCGCGATGAGCCCGCTGGCGCTTGGCACCTCTCATATGCCCACCGAGAGCCTGGTCGCCGCTTTGCAGGGGACCGACTACGATACCGGTCTTGATCTGGGCAAGCTGAACGTCGTGCGCGAGCATTTTGCCAAGCTGCGCGAAAAGTACATCGCCAACGGTCAGATCAACCCGAAGGTGCTGGGCGTCGACGCCAACACGCTGCTGTATCAGGTGCCGGGCGGCATGCTGTCCAACATGATCAAGCAGCTCAAGGACGCCGGCAAGGAAGACCAGCTTGATGAAGTGCTCAAGGAGATCCCGCGCGTGCGTGAGGACGCCGGCTATCCGCCGCTCGTCACGCCCACCAGCCAGATCGTCGGCACGCAGGCCGTGTTCAACGTCATCATGGGCGAGCGCTACAAGATGGTCACGAAGGAATTCAAGGGCCTGGTCCATGGCGATTACGGCAAGACGCCCGCGCCGATCAAGCCGGAGTTCACCAAGATGATCCTCAAGGGCGAGGAGCCCATCACCTGCCGCCCGGCCGACCTGCTCGAGCCGGAGGTCGAGAAGATGAAGGCCGAGGCCGCCAAGTACGCGATTCAGGAAGAGGACGTTCTGACCTACGCGATGTTCCCGCAGGTCGCGCCCAAGTTCTTTGAAAAGCGCAACGCTCGCCTGCAGGGTGTGGATGCCCAGCATGCGGATTACAAGAGCAAGTCTCATCCGGTCTGAGTCAACGCATAAACTTAAAGAATTCCCCCTGCCGCGGCAGGGGGAATTTTTTGCGTTTGTGATTTTTAATCGGCGCAACGGTCAACGGCTTTCCGCAGTTTGCACCCTCTGATACGAAAGGAAGGCGGCCTGGCCTTTGCCTGCCTTTTTGGCGCTGTACAGCGCAAGATCGGCCTGGCGGAACAGTTCGTCAAAGGTGATATCCGCCTGCTTTTGCAGCATGACCGCGCCGATGCTGCAGCTGACGGGCACGCCCGCGCGCTGCTGCGTCAGCTGTGGCAGCCCGGTCTGGATCTGCCTGCATTTGCGCGCCAGCAGTTCATGGGACGCGATCCCCTTGAGCAGCACCAGAAATTCATCGCCGCCAAACCGCCCGACGATATCGCTGCGCCGGAAGGTCTTGCGCAGCAGTTCGCCTGTGACCTGCAGCACGATATCCCCGGTGTAGTGGCCTTTTGTGTCGTTGACAGCCTTGAAATCATCGAGATCGAGGATCAGCAGGGAACAGACCGAGTCCCTGCCGATGGTCTGCAGGTATTCCTTGCAGACCTGCAGGCAGGTCTGTTTGTTGAGGATATCGGAAAGATAGTCCATCGTGCTCAGGACTTTGTATTTCATCTGCATCTCGTGGTCGCTGATGCGCAGGGAAAGGATCAGATTGTTCAGCGCGACTGAAAAGGCGAGACCGACCAGCGAGATAAAAATGTCGTACTGTCCGATCTGCTGCGCTTTGAAGGTACAGACCGCGATGATGTAAATTGCCTCGAAAAACAGCACGACCGCATAGGCGATTATGTGCGGTACAACGAACAGGGCGGGCAGCGCAATGAACAGAAGCGGAACAAAGGCCGCAGGTCCTGCCGGCGTACCGGCCGTGTCAACCAGGATGATGAAACAGAAGATCGTGGCCTGATATAAAGCACACTGGATCAGCACAAGCAGCGGGCGCCCCACCCCAATGTGGTATTGTATCCCGGTGATCAGGCAGACCCAGCATGCGACCGGGATGAGCGCCAGATGGTAAAGCGTCGGCGTCCAGCCGCGGATCACATAGGGCGTCACCAGCAAAAAGACGGCCAGCAGCCCCAGCGTCATCACGCTGGCCGCAAACAGCATCCGCAGGTTGGCGGCGGCGATCTCCTCGCTGGCTTCCCGGAAATACGCCATGCGGCGCTTAAACGCCACCGGTGACATTGCAACGTCCCGTTTCACCTGCCGCAGCACCTCCTTTGCAGCGCCTTTTCGGTCCTGAACAGAGAAAGGCAGAATGCAGTATTGGATAATAATACCGAACTATATTTATTGCATTATACATAAAAACGCCGCTCTTGGCAAGGAAAAATATCACATCCGGTAAGAATGCCCATAAAATCACGCAAATCTGCGCGAATGGGCTTGACAAATACCCGGGTTATCTGCCATGATATAAACATGCAACAGGACAGGGTTTCCCGGGGAAACAGAGAATCAAGTGCGCACAGCGTTTTTTCCGCGCGATGCAGCGGATAAAACGAACAATTGACGCACATCAACAACACATCTGCGGGGTGTGCAGGCAAAACGGGGAACACGAATCTTTTGGGGAAAGAGGTCTGGTGTGAATGGAACTGCTTGAGCTGTTTCAGGGAGTATACCATATTGATAACCCGGCCGTGCTGCGGCGTCTTCGTGATACCGTGCAGGTCTGCCGCCTGAAAAAGGGAGAGGTTTACCTGCACGAAGGCGAGCGCCAGAGCCGGGTGATGTTGCTGTGGAGCGGCATCGTGCGCGGCTATTATACCGATGTGAACGGTTCGGAGCATACCGATTGCTTCTGCGCCCGCCGCGGCGCGCCCGCCATGCCGCCCTGCGGTCTTTATGACCCTTCGCCCATCAACCTGATGACGCTGACCGATTGTGAGTTTGCGGTCCTGCCGGTCGACGACGCGGTTAATTTTATCCATGAATCGCCCGACATCCTGCACCTGTACAGCAATTTGCTCGTCGCCTCCATGCAGCTGCACAACCGCATCAAAAACACGCTGTGCAATTATTCGGCCAAGCAAAAATACGACTGGTTCCTGCAGGAGTATCCCGGGCTGATCTTTGATGTCAACAACCGGTATATCGCCAGTTTCCTCAACATGACCCCGGAAACGCTGAGCCGCTTGCGCGCAGCCGACCGCAAAGCCGGCCCGACCGCCGGCGCGCCGGACGGCGAAAAGGCTTGACAAGAAAATATCTTATGTTAAAATAATTCTGGGCCCGGTCCTGCGGGCCGCAAAGCAAAATAGTTTGGCCGGGCGTTTTTGCCGCCTAAAGCTCATCGGACAGGGCTGGCCGCTGCCGCGTGTGATGGTAAGCATCACAACTTTATTGATCGGGGATCGCCCCGGAACTTTTATAAGTTGGTTACTTTGATAACCGTGCGGATGCACACCACTTGTGAAACGTCAATAAGAGTTGCAGCGCGGCACAGCGCCAAACAGTTTGCGGAAAACTCTGCGGAAAACTCTAAAGTACGGATCGGACAAACCGGGTTTACAGCGCCCCATTTTTCACGCAGGGGCCATACCTCTTTGTTTATCACAGGCAGTGTGCAAATATCGGCACACTGCCTTTTTTGTGTCTGTGTGCAGGAAAGAGGAAACACCTTGGATCTGGAACGTCAAAAGAAAGCGCCGATCTATGAGGCGCTGGAAAAATTCCGCCGCCAGCGCGTGGTCCCGTTCGATGTGCCGGGCCACAAGCGCGGCCGCGGCAACCCGGAACTCGTAGAGCTTCTGGGCGAAAAATGCGTCAGCCTCGACGTCAACTCCATGAAACCGCTGGACAATCTCTGCCACCCGGTCTCGGTCATCAAAGACGCCGAGGACCTTGCCGCAGACGCTTTTGGCGCGGCGCAGGCGTTTTTGATGGTGGGCGGCACGACCAGCAGCGTGCAGAGCATGATCCTGACCGCGTGCAAACCGGGGGACAAGATCATTCTGCCGCGCAACGTCCACAAGAGCGCGATCAATGCGCTGGTGCTGTGCGGGGCCAAGCCGGTTTATATCGACCCGAAAGTGGACCGGGAGCTCGGCATCCCGCTCGGCATGGAAGCCGCCGATGTGCGCGCGGCCATTGAGGCAAACCCCGACGCGGTCGCCGTTTTCATCAACAACCCCACTTATTACGGCATCTGCTCCGACCTGCGCGCGCTGGTCGAACTGGCGCACAGCCACGGTATGCTGGCGCTGGTGGACGAGGCGCACGGCACCCACCTGTATTTCGGCCGCGGGCTGCCCTGCAGCGGCATGGCGGCCGGGGCCGATATGGCGGCGGTCTCGATGCACAAATCGGGCGGCAGCCTGACCCAGAGTTCGATCCTGCTGTGCGGGCCGGGCGTCAACGCCGGGTATGTGGGCAACATCATCAACCTGACCCAGACAACCAGCGGCTCCTATCTGCTGATGGCAAGCCTTGACATCAGCCGCCGCAACCTTGCCATGCGCGGCGAAAAGAGCTTTGCCCGTGTTGTGGACATGGCCGAGTACGCCCGCCGGGAGATCAACGCCATCGGCGGCTATTACGCCTATGGGTCCGAGCTGAAAAACGGCGGCAGCGTCTATGATTTTGACGTGACCAAGCTTGCCGTCAACACCCGCGGCATCGGCCTGACCGGCATCGAAGTCTACGACCTGCTGCGCGACGAATATGACATCCAGGTCGAATTTGGAGATCTGTCCAACATGCTCGCCTATATCTCGATCGGCGACCGCATTCAGGATATCGAGCGCCTTGTCGGGGCGTTGGCCGATATCCGGCGCCTGTATTCCAAGCCGCGGAGCGACCAGTTCACGGCCGAATACATCACCCCGCAGGTCGTGGCCACGCCGCAGCAGGCGTTTTACTCGGAGAAGGAAAAGCTGCCGCTGCGGGCCACCGCCGGGCGCATCTGCAGCGAATTCGTCATGTGTTACCCGCCAGGCATCCCCATCCTGGCCCCGGGCGAGGTCATCACGCAGGAGATCATCGACTACATCGAGTTCGCCAAAGCGAAGGGCTGCTCGATGCAGGGCCCGGAAAGCAGCGATATTTCAGAGCTCAACGTACTCAAGGAGGTGTGACCGATGCAGGAGATGGATTACTGGTTCGGCGAACTGCACACAGCCAACGTCAAGACCTGTATCCGTGTGGAACAGCAGCTTTACAGCGGCACCAGCGATTTCCAGCGCATCGACGTATTCGATTCGCCGGAATTCGGCCGTTTTCTGGCTTCCAACGGCAGCGTGATCTTTTCGGAAAAGGACGAATTCACCTATGACGAAATGATCGTGCATGTGCCGATGGCCGTCCACCCAGACGTCAAGCGGGTGCTGGTCATCGGCGGCGGAGACGGCGGCGTTGCGCGCGAGCTGTCCCACTATCAGGAGATCGAAGTCATCGACGTTGTGGAACCGGACAAGATGTTTGTGGATGTCTGCCGCAAGTTTTTCCCGGATAACTCCTGCGGGCTCGATGACATCCGCGTGCGTATCTATTACGAGGACGGCCTGCGCTTTCTGCGCGGGCGCGAGGATGAGTACGACCTGATCATCAACGACTGTACCGACCCGCTGGGCCATGCGGCCGGGCTGTTCACCAAGGAATTCTACGGCAGCTGCTACAAGGCCCTGCACGAGGACGGCATCATGGTCTACCAGCACGGCAGCCCGTTCTTTGACGAGGACGAGGAAAGCTGCCGCGCCATGCACAAGCGCGCCTACCGTTCCTTCCCGATCAGCCGCGTCTATCAGGCGCATATCCCGACCTGCCCGGCCGGGTACTGGCTGTTCGGCTTTGCAAGCAAGAAGTATCACCCCCTCAAGAATTTTGACCCCAAGCGCTGGAACAAGCGCGGCATCAAGACCTGGTATTATACCACCCACCTGCACCGCGGCGCTTTCATGCTGCCGCGCTATGTCGAGGACCTCTTACAGGAAGAAGAGGAATAACGCGCACCCACCCGTACATGAACGCAAATTTTGAAGATTTGAAAGGAGCCCCCTCATGAGCAAACTGCTTGTCATTGGCTGCGGCGGCGTGGCGTCCGTCGCCATCCAGAAATGCTGCCAGAACCATGAAACCTTCCCCGAGCTGTGCATCGCCAGCCGTACCGTGTCCAAATGCGACGCGCTCAAGGCAAAGCTGGAAGCGGCCGGTACGCCGGTCAAGATCACGACCACGACGGTCAACGCCGATGATGTGGAGGACATCAAGCGCGTCATCACCGCCTACGGCCCTGACCTTGTTCTGAACGTAGCGCTGCCGTACCAGGACCTGACCATCATGGACGCCTGCCTGGCATGCGGCGTGCATTATGTCGATACCGCCAACTATGAGCCGGAAAATACCGACGACCCCGCCTGGCGCGCCATCTATGAAAAGCGCTGCCAGGAGGAAGGCTTCACCGCCTATTTCGATTACAGCTGGCAGTGGGCCTATGCCGAAAAGTTCAAGGCGGCCGGGCTCACCGCGCTGCTCGGTTCCGGGTTTGACCCGGGTGTGACCAGCGTGTTCACCGCCTATGCGCTCAAGCATTATTTTGACGAGATCCACACCATCGACATCCTTGACTGCAACGGCGGCGACCATGGTTATCCGTTTGCCACCAACTTCAACCCCGAGATCAACCTGCGCGAGGTTTCGGCCAACGGCAGCTACTGGGAGAACGGCCACTGGGTGGAGACCAAGCCGATGGAGATCAAGCGCGAGTATGATTTCCCCGAGGTCGGAAAAAAGGACATGTACCTTTTGCATCATGAGGAGATCGAGAGCCTGGCCAAAAACGTGCCCGGCGTGCAGCGTATCCGTTTCTTCATGACCTTCGGCCAGAGCTACCTCACCCACATGAAGTGCCTGGAAAATATCGGGATGCTCTCGACCAGCCCGATCGAGTTTGAAGGCAGGGAGATCGTGCCGATCCAGTTCCTCAAGGCGCTGCTGCCGGACCCGGCTTCGCTCGGCCCGCGCACTGTCGGCAAAACCAACATCGGCTGCATCTATACCGGCGTCAAGGACGGCAAGGAGCGCACCATCTACATCTACAATGTCTGTGACCACCAGGCCTGCTACCGCGAACTGGGCAGCCAGGCCATCAGCTACACCACCGGCGTACCGGCCATGATCGGCACGGCGCTGGTGGCAAGCGGAGCCTGGCGCAAACCCGGCGTGTTCAACCTCGAAGAGATGGACCCCGACCCGTTCATGGACATGCTCAACCGCTACGGCCTGCCCTGGGTGGTCGATGAGGCCCCCGCCACGGTGGAATGATGGACCGCCTGTACAGTTCCGAACCGGCGCTGCAAACGCCGGTCTATGTGGTGGACGAACTGGCGCTGCGCCGCAATCTCGAAACCCTGTCCGGCGTGCAGCGGCGCACAGGCTGCCACATTTTGCTGGCGCAGAAAGCGTTCTCGCTGTTTTACGCATACCCGCTCATTGGCCGCTATCTGGCCGGGACGACCGCCAGCGGCCTGTTTGAGGCGCGCCTTGCGCACGAGGAGATGCCCGGGCGCGAAAACCATGTTTACAGCCCGGCTTACACACCGGCCGAGATGGCTGAACTTGTGGCGATCTGCGACCATATCAGCTTCAATAGCCTCGCGCAGCTCGAAGCCCACCGCCCGCTGTGGCAGGGCGGCCGCGCCAGCGTGGGCCTGCGCGTCAACCCGGAACACTCCACACAGGAAGGGCACGCGATCTACGACCCCTGCGCGCCCGGCAGCCGCCTTGGCATCCGCCGCTGCGATATGCCCGCGCGGCTGCCAAACGGCGTCGAGGGGCTGCACTTCCATACATTGTGCGAGCAGGACGCCGCGCCGCTTGTGGAGACCTTCGCCGCGTTTGAGCAGGCGTTTGGGGAATATCTGCCGCAGCTGCGCTGGCTCAACCTTGGGGGCGGACACCACATCACCCGGCCGGGGTACGACCTTGCCGCGCTCGAGGGCCTGATTTTGTCGATCCGGGAAAAATACGGCCTTGAAGTCTATCTCGAACCGGGGGAGGCCATCGCCCTGAATGCCGGAACGCTCATCACAACGGTGCTCGACATCGTACCGGGCGAGACGCCGGTGCTGATCCTGGATGCCTCCGCCGCCTGCCATATGCCGGACGTTCTGGAAATGCCCTACCGCCCGCCGCTGTACGGCGCCGGGCTGCCCGGGGAAAAACCGTATACCTGCCGCCTGGCCGCCCGCACCTGCCTGGCGGGGGATGTGATCGGGGACTACAGCTTTGATGCGCCGCCGCAGGTGGGCGACCGGCTCGTGTTCGGCGACATGGCCATCTACACCATGGTCAAAAACAACACCTTCAACGGCATGCCGCTGCCGGACATCGCCTGGCGGGATGCCGAAGGCGGCTGCCGTGTGATCCGCCGCTTCGGTTACGAAGATTTTAAGACCCGTCTTTCTTGAACGAAAGGGAAACCCGTCATGTATAAGCCGCCCTCCGGCCTGGCCGGGTATACGATGCCCGCCGAATATGCCCCCCACCGGGCCACGCTGATGATCTGGCCGTCCCGCCCCGGCAGCTGGGGCCGCGACCCGCGCGCGGCCCAGGCCGCCTTTGTGCGGGTGTTTGAGGCTGTCACGCAGAGCGAGGACCTCTACCTGCTGGCCGGTCCGGACCAGTTGCCCGCCGCACGGGCGGCCACCGCCCACCTGCCGCGCGTCAAGCTGCTGTGTATCGACAGCGACGACGCCTGGGCGCGCGATGTCGGGCCGACGTTTGTACGCCATCCGCAGAAAGGTCTGTGCTGCATCAGCTGGTCCTTCAACGCCTGGGGCGGTACGGTCGACGGCCTTTATGCCGACTGGCGCAAGGACGACGCCCTTGCCGCGGCCTTCTGCCGTGCGGTCGGGCTGCCCTGCGCCAGCGCCGCGCCGTTCGTGCTGGAAGGCGGCAGCGTCCACTCGGACGGCGAAGGCACGCTGCTCGTGACCGAAAGCTGCCTGCTGTCCCCCGGGCGCAACCCGCAGCTGTCCCGCCGGGAAATAGAAGAAACACTGTGCGCCTGGCTGGGCGCGCAGAAGGTGTTGTGGCTGCCGCGCGGCATTTATAACGATGAGACCAACGAACACGTTGACAATGTCTGCGCTTTTGTTGCACCGGCCAATGTCGTGCTGGCCTGGACAGACAACACCGCCGACGAGCAATACGCGCTCTCGGCCGCCAGCCTTGCTTACCTGCAGCGCCAGACCGACGCCAAAGGCCGCCCGCTGACCGTGCACAGGCTGCCGGTCCCCGATCATCCGATCCTTTGCAGCGCCGGCGACTGCGCCGCCTACGATTTTGCCCCCGGCGAGGATGTTCGTACCCCCGGTGAACGCCTGGCGGCCAGCTATGTAAATTTTTACTTTACCAATGGCGCCGTGCTTGTGCCGCAGTTCGGCGGTGAAAACGCCGAAAGCGACGCGCGCGCCTGCCGCATTTTGCAGCAGCTCTGCCCGGACCGCCGCGTGATCGGCCTGCCCGCGCGGGAAATTCTGCAGGGCGGCGGCAACATCCACTGCATCACCCAGCAGATCCCGCTGTGATGCGCTTTTCGCTTTTCAAGAAAGGAAACGTTCTATGTCCAAGGTCACTGTGGCCGCCATCCAGATGTCCTGCGTTGCCGATGCGGCCGCCAACCTGGCCCGCGCCGAAGCCCTGACCCGGGAAGCCGCCGCCAAAGGCGCGCAGATCGTGCTGCTGCCCGAGCTGTTTGAGCGCCCGTATTTTTGCCAGGAACGCCGCTATGAATATTATGCGTATGCCAAACCGGTGGGGGAGAACCCTGCCGTCCAGCGCTTTCGCGAAGTTTGCCGTGAGCTCGAACTTGTAATGCCGGTCAGCTTTTATGAAGCGGACGGCACGCGGCTGTTCAACAGCGTCGCCATGATCGACGCGGACGGCGCCATTCTCGGCGTCTACCGCAAGACGCATATCCCCGACGACCACTATTATCAGGAAAAATTTTATTTTACGCCCGGCAACAGCGGTTTCCGTGTTTTTGAAACGCGTTACGCCCGCGTCGGCGTCGGCATCTGCTGGGATCAGTGGTTCCCCGAAACCGCCCGCTGCCTGGCCCTGGCCGGGGCCGACCTGATTCTGTACCCCACGGCGATCGGCAGCGAACCGATTTTGGAGTTGGACAGCGTCGGCCACTGGCAGCGCGCCATGCAGGGGCACGCCGCGGCCAACATCCTGCCCGTCGCGGCGGCCAACCGCTACGGCGTCGAGACGGTCGTGCCCTGCGCCGAAAACGGCGGGCAGCAGAGCGCGCTGCGCTTCTACGGTTCCAGCTTCCTGACCGACGAAACCGGCGCGCTGCTGACCCGGGCGGAAAAGAGCGGGGACGCTGTGCTGACAGCGGCCTATGACTTTGACGCAATCCGCCGCCTGCGCTTTGAGTGGGGCGTCTTCCGCGACCGCCGTCCCGGCTGTTACGGCGCGATCTGTGATTTGTAAACCAATACGAGGCAGAATAGATGCATAAATCTATTTTAAAACGGTTCGGGGCCGCTGTACTGGCGCTCTTTTTGACCGCATGCGGCGAAAGTGTGCGGCCGCAGCCCGCCCCACAAACGAGCAGCCGACCGGCAGAAAGCCAGGCGCAGGAACCGGCCGAACCGGTCACGCTGACGGTTTACCTGGAAGCCCTTTACACACAAGAAGGCGTGCATTACCCCCTGTATGAAGCGCTGAAAGAGTATGACGAAACGCACCCGGAGATCGAACTGGAATTTGTTTCCCCGGTGGGCGGCGCCAGCGACCCGGCCAAACGGGAAGAAGAGATCCACCAGCTCAACACCGAGATCATTACCGGCGGCGGCCCAGACGTTTTCATCATGGGGACTTTCCGCTATACGGACAGCAATCTCTTCCCCGATGTCGCAAAAGCGATGGGCAACCATGCGTTCCTGCCGCTGAACGCCTATGCGCAGGCGGCGGGCTTCCAGCGCGATGATTATATCCAGCCCGCATTGGAAGCAGGGCAGCTGGAGGGGGAACAGTATATCCTGCCGCTGAGCGTCTCGGTGCCGCTGTTCGTCGGCGGTAAAGACGCGGTGGAGAAGTCCGGGTTTGATGCAGAGGCTGCGGCCGCGAACCAGACGGCGTTTTTTGATGAATTATCCCGCGCCTTGAACGAAAGCGGGGCGCAAATCCTGTATACGCTGAGCCTGACCAATCTTCTGCAGCAGCCGCTGATCGACTATGCAGCGGGGCAGGTATACCTGGATACCGAGCCGGTCCGCCAGGCGCTGGAAACGGAAAAGGCCTTTGCCACGAGCCAGCTCAACTTTTTCGACAGTTATGACCCGGCGCAGATCGAGGCGATGGCGGCCGGGACCCCGCTGGGTGCTGTTGAAATGTCGAACGGCGCGCTGAGCATCCTGCGGCCTTTTGCCGCACAGGGGGCGGAGGCTTTCGTCCAGGCTGTTCCCAATGAGGCAGGGGGCGTCACGGCGCAGATCAGCTCCTATGCGATGGCCAACGCCAATACCGCCTGCCCGGAAGAGGCGGCGGCCCTGCTGTATTATCTGATGAGCGCGGAATGCCAGGATGCGGCGGCCTATCCTTCCGCCACAGAGGAGCTCCCGGTGCGGGTGGCGAGCCTGGGAAACGCGCTGAAAAATTTCCATCAGTTTATCGTCTACGATGCATCCAAAGAGACGGTGAGCGAGGACGACATCGCGTTCCGCGAAAGCGCGTTTGGGGCCGATTTGAGCGAGGATATGGTCCTGGCATTGCGGGATATCTGCGAAAAGGTGAGCGCGGCGCATTTCCATTCGATTTGGGAGCACGCGCTCCAACTGGGGCAGAGCGAAACCGGGGACGACCTGCTGACCGAAGCGATGAACGAATATCTGTATGGCGGCAAACCGCTGGACCAGTTGATCGAAGAATTGACGCCGCGGCTGCAGATGTACCTGGATGAATAAAGGGGTGGCTATGCACAAACCCCACAAACCGGCCGGCTCTCCCCGGCAAAACCGCCGTTTGGGCTGGCTGCTGCTGACGCCGGCGCTGCTGGCGTTTGGGGTCAGCTATCTGCTGCCGTTTGCCATGGCGTTGGTCCGCAGTTTCTTCCGTGGCATGGGCGGTGAATTCGCCGGGCTGGAAAACTACGCGGACCTGCTGCGCAACCAAACGTTCCTGCTGGCGCTGCGCAACCTGGTTTTGCTGTGGTGCTTCGTTTTACCGCTGAACCTTCTGGCTGGCTTTGTGGCGGCGCTGCTCTGCCACCGGGCCCCCTGGCAAAAGCACCGGTTTCTGTTCTTCCTGCCGGCCGTGCTGCCGGCCGCCGCGACGGTTTCGATCGTATACGATTGGCTGGGCCGTTTTCCGGCGGAAGGGGGGCTCTCCGGCTGGGCAAACAGCCCGGTGGTCGGCTTTGTGTTTGCTCTGCTGGTCCTGTGGAAAGGGTTGGGGTATACCGTTCTGGTCCTCACCGCGGCGCTGTCCTCCATCCCGGTGGAGTATACACAGGCCGCCCAGGTGGAAGGCGCTGCGTTCGGCGCCATTTTGCGCCATATCTACCTGCCGCTGCTGCGCCCCGCCTTTGCCCTGAGCGCCCTTTTGGCCGTATACAATGCGTTCCGCTGCTTCCGCGAAGCGCTGATACTGGGCGGCGCGCACCCGGCCGAATCCCTTTACAGCTTACAGCACTTTTTGCAAAACAACTTCACCAACATGAATTTTGCCCGCCTGGAGGCCGCCTGTGTATTGTTGATCGCCGTGCCCGCGCTGGCCGGCGGGGTGCTGCTTGCCCGGGTGATGCGGCAGCGCCGCAGAAGGGGAGGGTGAGCGCCATGCACCGGAATTCTTTGAAAAAAGCGCTGTTCTTTTTGCTTTTGGCCCTTTACCTGTTTCCCTGCCTTGCGCTCTTTTCCTTTCTTTGGGAAGCCGCGCCCGCGGCCGCAGAAGCGGATAGCGGCCCTTTGACGGCCGCATTTCTTCTGGCGTACCGCAACAGCTGCCTGCTGGCCGCCGCCAATCTGCTGTTGCAGTGGCTTGTAAACGTCCCGGCCGGGCTGGCGCTTGCCAAGCTGCTGCCGCCGCGCGCCGCCAACAGGGTTTTGGCGCTGTGCCTGCTGCTGATGCTGCTGCCGCAGCAGGCGCTGCTTTTGCCGCAGTACCTGGTGCTGGATGCGCTGCACCTGCTGGACCGCCTCGGCGGGCTGGTGCTCCTGTCTGCGTTCCAGCCGTTTCTTGTGCTGCTGTATTGGGCCGGTTTCCGGCAGGTCGAGACCAGCCTGCTGGAAGCCGCCGCCTGTGAAGGCGCGACCGGCCCGCAAATATTCCGGCATATCTGCCTGCCTTTGCTCACGCCGTACCTGCTGGCCGGGAGTTTGCTGTCCGTTGCCGAAAGTTGGGCCATGCTCGAACAGCCCATGACATTTTTACAGGCGGATACACAACCGGTTTTGAGCACATATTTTTTGCAGGCGATGGCACAAGCCGGGATGATCCGCCAGACGGCCCTGGCTGCGGTCCCCATGCTGCTTTTCTTTGTGGTTGTGGCCGGTGTGGTACAAAACGGCCTCGAAACAGAGAAGGACCCGAAGGAGGAAACGCGGAGGAGATTCCCGTGATGGAAATCCAGCGTATTTCTTCGCTTTGGGACCCCATATAAAACGGCGGAGCCGGCCGCCTTTTTCGTTCCCCCAAAACATGCTCAAATCCCAAAAGGCGCTTCCCCCTGCAGGTTTTGCGGGGGAAGCGCCTTTTACAGGATATTTTTACAGCGTGAACATCCGCCCGGTGCTCAGCCGGTGCAGGCGGGGGCCCAGGCGCTGCTTGAAGTATTGATAGGCGGCCTGCCCGGTGCAGTGCCCGGTATAAAACACCGCACCCGAACGCTGCATGGCTGCGGCCATCCCGGCCAGCTCTTGCGCGCCGCTGCTTGCCGGGTCCAGCCCCGTACAGTGGAACCCGCCCACGAACACATCCGGCCGGAACCAGTCAAGCAGGTTGCGCACGCCTTTGTGCGAACAGCCGCTGAACAGCACCCGCCGCCCGTTTTCTTCCGCCAGCAGGTAGATCTCGTGGCGGAAATCCTCCGGCTGCAGCACGCCGTTTTCCATGACCTGCAGCCCGCCAGCACGCGCCGGGTAGCGCTGTTCGAGCCCTGCGGCCGGGACGAGCTTGAGCGAATCGCCGAGAGAGACGGCTGCATCCGCCACATAGACAAACCGCCCGGCATGCCGCTGCAGCGCCGGGTCCAGCCCGATGTATTTTTCCGGCCCGTGGTAATGCGCCTCAAACGCATGGCGGCTCAGATACAGCGGCGCTGTCCGGTTCAGCGCCAAAAAACGTTCCAGCCCGCCGCCATGGTCATAATGCCCATGGGAGAGCAACGCCGTATCCACCGCAACCAGATCCACCCCCAGCGCCGCCGCGTTGGCGGCAAACGCGCCGGTCTGGCCGGTGTCCAGCAAAATGCGGCGGCGGCCGGTCTCGATATACAGGCTCAGGCCGTGTTCTGCGGTAAAAGCCTCCGCCTGGCGCGTATTCTCCAATAACGTCCAGATCTTCACATCTGTCGCCCCCCTGTAATTTTCTTTCATTGTAGCGCGGCGCGCGCGGGTGTGCAAGCGCCTTTTGCCTGTGGACGCAGTTTGTAGTATAATGGCAAAAAGCACCTTGGGAGGGTACTGTTATGATCTATACCGTCACACTGAACCCGGCGCTTGACAAAACCGTGGTGATCCCGCATTTCCGTGCCGACACCGTCAACCGCGTTACCAACGTGCGGATGGACCCGGGCGGCAAGGGGATCAACGTCTCGAAAGTCCTGGCCGAACTGGGGGAACCCAGCGTTGCGTTTGGCTTTGCGGGCGGCGCGGCGGGGCAGACGCTGCGCCGGATGCTGGCGGAGCGGGGGCTCGAAAGCGAATTGTATGAGGCGGACGGCGAGACCCGCACCAACCTGAAGATCATCGACCCCGCCAGCCATACGAACACCGACATCAACGAGCCCGGCCCGCAGGTTTCCGCCACAGCGCTGGAAGAATTGCTGCGCCGCCTTTTGGCGCGCATTGCCCCGGGCGATCTTGTCGTCCTTTCCGGCAGTTTGCCCTCCGGGGCCCCGGCCGATACCTACCGCCGCTGGACCGAGCGCTGTCGGCAGGCGGGCGCGCGCGTTTTCCTGGATGCGGACGGGGAGGCGCTCGCGCGCGGGCTGCAGGCCGGGCCGTATCTGATCAAGCCCAACCGGGATGAACTTTCCCGCCTGGTCGGGCGGCCGCTGTCCTCCTGCGCCGACCTTGCGGAAGCGGCACAAGGGCTTTTTGCATACGGCGTCCGCAAGATCGTCGTGTCTCTGGGGGGCGAAGGCGCTTTGTACCTGGCGGAGGGCAAAATGTGGCAGGCGCAGGCTGTGCCGGTGCCGGTCGGCAGCACGGTGGGCGCAGGGGACAGCATGCTGGCCGCCCTGGCCCTGGCTGCACAGCGCCAGATGGACGTTGACCAGAGCATCCGCCTTTCGATGGCGACCGGTGCGGCGAATGTGATGACAAGCGGCACCCAGCCCGCCAACTATGCCGCCATCGCGCCGCTGCTGCAAAAAGTTTCGTATAAAGCGTATACCCTGTGACCCGGCATGACAGCGCGCGGCGTTTGTGGTATACTACTGTGGATGAATCATCAAACGGAGGTCCGCATGGAACTGGAACAGGCAAAACAGCGGGCGGAAGAACTGCGCCGCGTTATTGAGCGCAACAACCGCCTGTATTATATGGAAAACGCCCCCGAGCTGGAAGATTTTGAATACGACGCGCTGACGCGGGAGCTCAAGGCCATCGAGGCCGAGTATCCGCAGCTGGTCACGCCGTCTTCGCCGACACAGCACGTCAACGAAGCCGCCAGCAGCAAGTTCAGCAAGGTCGCGCATACCGTCAAGATGGAAAGCCTGCAGGACGCTTTCTCGTTTGAGGAGCTGCGTGAGTTTGACGCCCGCGTGCGGGAAGCAGGCGTCGAGCCGCAGTATGTCGTGGAAGAAAAGATCGACGGCCTTTCGGTCAGCCTTGAATATCAGGACGGACGCTTTGTGCGCGGTTCTACACGCGGCGACGGCCTGGTGGGGGAGGATGTGACTGAAAACCTCGCCACTATCCGCGCCATCCCCAAGACCCTGCCGCCCGGCGCACCGGAGTTTCTTGAGGTGCGCGGCGAAGTTTATATGCCGCACGACGCATTTTTTGCCCTTAAAGAAGAACAGGAGCTGCAGGACAAGGTCCCGTTCAAAAACCCGCGCAACGCGGCCGCCGGTTCGCTGCGGCAGAAAGATGCGAAGATCACGGCGGCGCGCGGGCTTTCGATTTTTGTGTTCAACCTGCAGCAGGTTCGCGGGCGCAGCTTTGCCCGCCACAGCGAGACGCTCGATTTTATCAAGCATATGGGCTTTCCGGTCTCGCCGCGCTACCGCGTCTTTACGTCCATCGAGGACGCGCTCAAAGAGATCGAAGCCATCGGGCAGATGCGCGGCACGCTCGCCTATGACATTGACGGCGCAGTCATCAAGGTCGACGACCTGGCGGCACGCGAAACGCTCGGCAGCACAAACAAGTTCCCGCGTTGGGCCATCGCGTTCAAGTATCCGCCCGAAGTCAAGGAGACGGTCGTGCGCGAGGTCGAAGTCTCGGTCGGCCGCACCGGCGTACTGACCCCCACCGCCGTGTTTGACCCGGTCTTTTTGGCCGGGACCAGCGTTTCCCGCGCCAGTTTGCACAACGAGGACATCATCCGCAGCCTTGATTTGCGCATCGGCGATACCATCCGCGTGCGCAAGGCGGGCGATATCATTCCCGAAGTCATCGGCGTGGCCCGCCATGGCGATGGGACCGAACCGTACCGCATGCCGGATACCTGCCCGTCCTGCGGCGCGCCGGTCGTGCACCTGCAGGACGAAGCCGCCCTGCGCTGCGTAAACCCCGAATGTCCGGCCCAGAGCCTGCGCAACCTGATCCATTTTGCCTCCCGCAATGCAATGGCCATTGACGGGCTGGGCGAGGCGGTCGCCGTACAGCTGACGGAACGCGGCTTTGTGCACACGGTCGCCGATCTGTACAGCCTGACGAAAGAACAGCTGCTGCAGCTGGACAAATTCAAGGACAAGAGCGCGCAAAACCTGCTCGACGCGATCGAAGCCTCCAAGCAGAACAACCTCGACAAGCTCGTGTTCGGTCTCGGCATCCGCAACATTGGCGATAAGGCCGCCGCCCAGCTGGCTGAGCATTTCGGCGCCATGCAGGCGCTGGCTGCCGCCAACGGGGAGGAGATCGCCGCCATCGACGGCATCGGCGCAGTCATGGCGCAGAGCGTAACCGAGTTTTTTGCCCGCGGCGGCACCGCCGACCTGCTGGCCCGCCTGCAGGCGGCCGGGGTCAATATGGAATGGCACGGTGAAAAGAAAGGCACCGCCCTGGCCGGGATGACGCTGGTCGTGACCGGCACGCTGCCGCACCTTTCACGCCAGGAAGCCGAGGCGCTGATCGTACAAAACGGCGGCAAGGCGAGCGGCTCTGTCTCCAAAAAGACCGCCTATGTCGTCGCCGGGGAAGCGGCCGGTTCCAAGCTGACCAAGGCCCAGACCCTCGGCATCCCCATCCTTGACGAAGCCGGTCTCTACCGCCTGATCGGGCAGCAGCCGCAGGAATAAAAATTGCCCCCCAAGGCAGCCACAGCATAGCGCTGTGGCTGCCTTTTTGTCTTTGCCGCCCGGTTCTAGAGCGGCTTGTCCCGGAATACAGTGGGGGTGTGAGGTGATGGGGGATGGACGAGTACTACCGCGTGGTCCGGGCGCTGGGGCCGCCGTTTGGCGACCTGCTCGGCACGCTGCCGCCCGCCCGGGCGGCGGAGATACAGGAGATACGCCTGCGCGCCGGGCAGCCGCTGCAGTTTACAGTCGCCGGGCGGCTCGTGCCCTGTGCGCGGCTGCTGCCTGTGTTGCGCGCTTCGGGGCCGCTGACGCAGGAGGATATCCGCCGGACGTTCCTTGCCCTGTGCGGGCACAGTGTCTATGCGTATGAGCAGGAACTGCAGGACGGTTATTTCACACTGCCGGGCGGGCACCGCGTCGGCGTGGCCGGGCTGCGCGGCCCGGGCGGGTTTGCGGCGGTCACGGCGCTCTGCCTGCGCGTTGCCAGGTTTATCACCTGCCCGCTGCCGCAGGCGCTGCGGCAGGCTTTGGACCGGCTGGACGGCGGCATTCTGGTCATCGGTCCGCCCGGCAGCGGAAAGACGACGCTGCTTCGCAGCATCCTTTACTATCTGGCGGCGCAGGCGCGGATCGTCTGTGTTGCGGACGAGCGCGGCGAGCTGCTGGGCGAAGAGGGCGCACAGCCGGACAAGCCTTGCGTCAACTGCGATGTCTTCACGCGGTGCCCGCGGGCGGCCGCCGTGCTCATGGCCCTGCGCTGCCTGAACCCGCAGGTCATCCTGTGCGATGAGATCGGCACGCGCGCTGACGCCGACGCGCTTGAACAGGGCGTTGCCTCGGGGGTCGTATTTGTCGCTTCGGTCCATGGCGAAGCCACGGCGCAGCTGTCCCAAAAACCGCACCTGCGCCGCCTGCTGGCGACCGGTGCGTTCACGCAGGCCGCGCTGCTGGCCGGGCGCGCGCACCCCGGGCAGGTGCGCGCCATCGAGGCACTGCCATGACCCTGCCGCTTGTATTGAAACTGCTGGGCGCAGCCATGCTGGCGTGCGCCGGTTTTGGCGCCGGGGTGCTCAAGTGCGCGCATTTGCGGAAGCAGGCTGAAAGCATCCGCTGTTTTGTCAGCCTGCTGCTTTACATGAGCGACGCGATCCGCTACCGCGCGCTGCCCGGGCCAACCGTGCTGGCGATGGCCGCGCGCAACCCGGCCTTTGCGCAATTTGCACTGCAGCGCTGCCGCCATTTTTCCGAACTTCCGGTCCCGCCCGCGCTCGGCGCCTGCCAGGGCGAACTGCGCGAAGGGCTGCGCGCGCTCGAAAGCGCAGGGCGGGAGAGCGCCTGCCGCACGCTTGCGCACCTGACAGCGATATGCCGCGCCGCCGAACAGCAGGCACGGCAGGCCGCCGCGCAGGCGCAGGCGCTCTATCCGCGGTTGGGGGCCTGCCTGGGGCTGCTGGGGGCGATCCTGCTTTTATAAACCTGCACAAAGGAGAAAAACCATGGACATCGACCTGGTTTTCAAAATCGCCGCCATCGGCATCATCGTGGCGGTGCTCAACCAACTGCTGATCCGCTCGGGGCGCGAAGACCAGGCCATGATGACGACGCTGGCCGGGCTGATCGTTGTACTTACGATGCTGGTGCGCCAGATCAGCGAGCTGTTCGTGCTGATCAAAGCGCTGTTTGACTTATGAACTATGCTGGTTTTAAAGATCGCAGCGCTGGCGCTGGTGGCCGGGCTGCTGGTGTTGACACTGAAAAAAGACCAACCCGCCTTTGCCTTCCTCGTCTCGGCCGGCAGCGCGGGTGCGGTGCTGGCGCTGGTGGCGCAGCAGATGCAGCCGGTTCTCGATCTGGTCGAAACGCTTTCCCGGTATGCAGGCGGGCAGAGCGCCGGCTGTATCCTGCGTGTGCTCGGCATTGCGCTGATCGCCCAGTTTGCCGCCGACCTTTGCCGCGAATCCGGGCTTGCAGCCGCCGCCAATGCCGCGGAGCTGGGCGGGCGCGCGCTTGCGCTTTTGCAGGCCCTGCCGCTCTTCCAGAGCCTGGTCGACTCATTGCTGCATTTTTTGCAGTAAGCCTGTTCTTTTGGTTCCCCTGCGCCGCACAGGCTGCCGGGCTGCCGCAGGCCGCGCAGGAGATTTTGGGGGATAGCGCCGCCACAGACGCTGCCGCCTGGACGCTGGCGGAACTGTTCTGTGCCCTGCGGCAGGCAGCCGGGCAAACATGGCGCGCGCCGCTGCAGTTTGCGGGGCAGGCGGCGGTGGTTCTGCTGCTGGGCTGCGCCGTTTCGCTCATCACAGGGCCGGGGGCGTGGCAGCGCTGTCTTGGGGCCGTGTGCGTGCTGGCGTTCGGCGCCGTTTGCCTGGACGCGGTGCAGGATCTGCTCAATTCCGCCGCACGCACGGCGGAATCCTGCCAGAACTACCTGCTCGCTTTTATCCCGGTATACAGCGGAGCTGCCGCCGCAGGCGGCCAGACCGGCGGCGCGGCCGTGTACGGCACGATGTTTTTGGCCATGTCCAACTTTCTGGCCTGGGCCATCCGCCGGGTGCTGCTACCGCTGCTGCAGGTCTATTTCTGCCTTTCCGTCTCTTCCGCCGTTTGGAACAATGCGGGGCTTGCGGAAGCCGCAAACCTGTTTTCCCGCAGCCTGTCCTTCTGCCTGAAATGCTGCGGCGCGCTGTTCAGCTTTGTGCTGGGGCTGCAGAACGTTCTGGCCGCCACGGCCGACAGCGCCGCGCTGCGCATGGGCCGCAGCGTGCTCAGCGGCGCGATCCCGGTCGTGGGCGATGCAGCCGCCGCGGCGCTGAGCGGGGCGGTCAGCGCGGTACAGCTGCTCAAAGGTTCGCTGGCGCTGGCCGCCGTGGCCGCCCTGGGGGCGATGTTCCTGCCGGTGTTTGTGCGCTGCGCGCTGTTCTGCCTTGCGTTCGACCTGGCGGGCGTCCTGGCGCTGGGCAGCGGGCAGGAGGCGTGCGGGCAGGTCTGCAAGACCTTTTCTGCGGGGGCCCGCCTGTGCGGCTCCATGCTGGTTCTTTATTTCTTTATGGTGTTTTTGTCCACAGCCTTGCTGCTGTTGAGCGGGGGAGGGATCGGATGATGCAGACAATACGCCACCTGGCGCTCGGGGGCTGCATTTTGTGCGCCGGGGCCGGGATGATCCGCCTGTTCTGGCCGGAAAATGCGTTCAAGCCGGTCATAAATCTTGTGTTGCTGCTGTATATTATAACATCGGTCGTCCGCGTGGGCGCGGCAGCCGACTGGCCGGCGTTCGCGGCCGAACTGCGCGCGTTTTCGGCGCAGGGCAGCGCACAGCAGCCTTCCGCCTTTGAAAGCTACCGGCAGGATATCGCCCTGCTGGCTTCGGCGCAGGCTCTGCAGGCGTTGCTGGAGCAAAACGGCATCGGGTGCTCCTTCGTTTTGCAGGACGGCGTATGCCGCATCACGCTGGCTGACCCTGCCCGGCAAAGCGAAGCCAGCGAACTGCTGGAAAAAAACAGCGGCACGCTGCCGTGGGAGCTCACGGCGGAAGGGGGTGAGACCCCATGAAACAGGCGCAAACCCTGCTGCACAGCCTGTCCGAAAAATTGCGGGCCGCCTGCCGCGACGAAAAGCGGCGGGTCAACCTGCTGCTGGCGGCCGGTCTTGGCGGTATGCTGCTGCTCCTGGTGTCCGAATGGTTCCCGGAAGAAGCCGCCGCGCCGCAAACAGACGCCGCCCCCGCCGCCACCGCTGCGCCGGACAGCTACGCCGAAACGCTGGAAGAGCAGCTGACCGAAATGATCTGCCGCATGGAAGGGGCCGGGCAGACCCGCGTCATGGTCACGCTGGCCGGCAGCCAGCTGACCCGGTATGCCGCCGACACGGAGCGTAGCGCCGATACCGAGCGCCTGGAGCATGTTCTGCTGGGCGGAACCGCGCTTGTCGAACAGGTGGAAGCCCCGCAGATCCTGGGCGTAGCGGTCGTCTGCGAGGGCGGCGGCGACCCCGGCGTGCAGTATGCCGTGACCGAGCTCGTCACCGCCCTGACCGGCATCGGGGCCAACCACATCACGGTCACAAAGATGGCCGGTACATCCTGACTGTTTCGTATTTTGATTTTTTCAAAGGAGGCATGATCCGATGAAGCTGCGCCCGAACACACGCGCGGTCACACTGGCGACGCTGGTCATGGCGTTGGGGGCCGCGGTGTATATGAACTGGTCCCTGGCCGGGCAGACGCCGCAGGCGTCCGTCCCGGCCGACACCGCCGCGGACGGACAGGCGGTTGCCGTGTTTGACCCGCTGGAAACCGGGACGGCGGCCGAAACGGCAGACGCTGCGGCAGAGCAGGCCAAAAACTACGGCGAAGCCCAGCTTGTCAGCGCCAGCCAGGACTCCTCAGTCGAATTTTTTGAGCAGGCCCGCTTAACGCGCACCAAAGCGCGGGACGAAGCGCTGGATTCGATCAAAAAGGCGCTGAAAAACGCGGAGCTCGACAAAGCGGAAAAAGAACAGCTGACCGCAGACCTGCAGGCACAGGTCAGCAGCATCACGGCGGAATCCGAGCTTGAAAGCAAGATCAAGGCCAAGGGCTTTGCCGACTGCGTTGTCACCTTGCGCGACGGCCGTGCGGACATCACCGTTATGACCGAGAACGACGCTTTGACCCAGGAGGAAGTGACCCGCATCCGCGATGTCGTCCTCAACAGCTGCGAGGATATTTCCGCCCAGGACATCACGATCACCGAAGTAAAGTAGAACTGCCTTACACCCATGCGCCGCGCCTGAAAGAAAGCGCGGCGCGTTTTGTGTGAAGGGGCCTGCACGATATTTACAAAAAAGGCAAACTATGCTATAGTATATTTACTTAAAAGTGAAACGTCCGGGCCGCCTGCAGCGGTCCGGCATACAGGAGGGCAGACCCATGGATGTGCGCAATACAGTGGCTGGCAGCCTGCAGATCTCCACAGACGTAGTGGCCAAGATCGCAGCTTTGGCCGCCAAAGAAGTCGATGGCGTTGATTCAGTGGCATCCGGCAGCATGCAGAGCGTGCGCGGCCTTTTGAACAAAGCCAGCCTGCACAAACCGGTGACTGTCGTGATCGAGGACGGCGTGGCGACCGTAACGCTGTACATTGTCAGCAATTACGGCTGCAAGATCGTCTCCGTGTGCGAGAAAGTGCAGGAGAATGTCAAACAGACGATCCAAAACATGACCGGCATCACCGTGAAGCGGGTCGATGTGATCGTGACCGGCCTGGCGGAAGACGCCGGCGACTGACCCCTGCAAAAACGAAGCGGTGCGCAACGGCCGGTCCGCCGTAAATTTATGCGGTCCGCTACGCCCGCCCACAAGCCCAAGAACTAGAAAGAAAGAGACAGATGAGTGAAACGACACTGCGCCGCAGCGAGGCGCGCGAGCATGCCTTTCTGGCCGCCTTTTCGGCCACCTTCCAGCCCGATGACCCGCAGGAAGCCCTCAGCGCCCACACCGAAAACAGCGAAGCTGTGCTGGACGCCTTTTCCCGGCGCCTGCTGGACGATCTGCTTGCCCACCGCGAGGAGATCGACGCCATCATTACCGCCCACCTGAAAGGGTGGACGCTGGCCCGCCTGCCGCGCGTCAGCCTGACCGCCATGCGCATTGCGCTGGCCGAAATGCTGTACGGCGAGGAGAAAAAGCCCGGCGTTGCGATCAACGAAGCGGTGGAGCTAGTCAAGAAATACGGCGCCGACAACGACCACCAGTTCGTCAACGGACTGCTGGGCAGCGTTGCGCGTGAACAGGAAGCGGACCCCGCCGCGGAGAACGCGCCATGCTGACGCTGGGTATTGATACAAGCAACTATGCAACCTCTCTGGCTGTCTTTGACGCAAACGCCGGAGAGGTTGTTTGTGACTGCAAACAGTTTTTGCCGGTGCGCGCCGGGCAGCTGGGCCTGCGCCAGAGCGATGCGCTGTTCCACCACACCGCCGCGCTGCCGGAGCTGCTTGAAAAGATCGGCGCCGGGGCCGACCTTACACGAGTCGGCGCTGTCGGCGTTTCGGCGCGCCCGCGCCCGGTCGAAGGTTCCTACATGCCGTGCTTTCTGGCCGGGCTCAGCGCCGCGGCGGCGTTCAGCGCGGCGCGCGGCGTTCCGCTTGTGCGCACGACCCACCAGCAGGGGCATATTGCGGCTGCGCTGTATGCCGCCGCAGGGGCGGACCTTTTCGGCCGGGAGGTGCTCGTTTTTCATGTTTCGGGCGGCACGACCGACCTTTTGCACTGCGATGCGGCCGGGAACATCCTTTGCCTTGGCACTTCACAGGACCTCTACGCCGGGCAGGCCGTCGACCGTTTGGGCGTGCGGCTCGGGTTTGCGTTCCCAGCCGGGGCCAAAGTCAGCGAACTGGCGGCCGCCTGCCCGGAGGATATTAAACCGCGTGTCAGCGTCAAGGGGATGAACTGCAGCCTTTCGGGGCTGCAGAACCAGTATGAACAGCTTTTACAGCAGGGCTGCGCGCCGGAATATGTATGCAAATACTGCCTTTTGTGCGTGGCCGAAACGCTGCGCCGGATGGCCGCCGCAGCGCTCGGGCTCCATCCGGGCCTGCCGGTCGTCTTTGCGGGCGGCGTTATGAGCAGCAGCCTCATACGGGACTACATCACGCGGCGGCTGCCCGGCGCGCAGTTTGTACCCGGTAAATTTGCCAGCGACAACGCGATCGGCGTTTCACTGCTGGCCGCCAGGGAGGTGGGCGCATGGCCGAATACATCCGCATCAGCACGTTGAACGCACTGGCGCGCCAGGTGCTTGAACAGTGCGAACCGCTGAGCAACCTGATCCTGCTGGGCGAGATCTCCAACTTTACGCGCCATTATAAAAGCGGGCACCTCTATTTTACGCTCAAGGACGAGACCGCCTCGGTCAAAGCGGTCATGTTCCGCGACAAAGCCCGCCTGCTTGGCTTCCCGCCGCAGAACGGCATGCTGGTGCTGGCTTACGGCCGCGCCACATTGTACGAGCGGGACGGCGCTTTCCAGGTCTATGTGGAGTTTATGCGCCCGTTCGGCGCCGGGGCCGCGCAGATGGCTTTTGATGCGCTCAAGAAAAAGCTGGAGGAAGAGGGCCTGTTTGCCGCCGAACACAAACGCCCCCTGCCGCCGGTGCCGCGCTGCATCGGCATCGTCACCTCCAAGACGGGGGCGGCGCTGCAGGACGTCTGCAACGTGATCTCCCGCCGCTGGCCGCTGACCAAACTGCTGCTGGCCCCTGTCAGCGTGCAGGGCATAGAAGCCGAGCAGAGCATTGTGCAGGGCATCCGCGCGCTGGACCGGGACGACCGGGCGGATCTGATCCTTGTCACGCGCGGCGGCGGCAGCAAAGAAGATCTCTGGGTCTTCAACAGCGAGCGCATTGCGCGGGCCGCCTACGCCTGCCGCAAGCCGGTCGTTTCCGCGGTCGGGCATGAGATCGACTACACGATCCTTGACTATGTGGCGGACGTCCGCGCGCCCACCCCCTCGGCCGCCGCCGAGCTGTGCGTACCGGACAAGCGCCAGTTTCTGCAGGAAATATACAATTTAGAACAAAATATTCAGAAAAATATACAGTCCCGGCTGCAGATGTGTTATAATAGAGTGAACGCCCTGGGGGCCGGTGCGGCCCTGCAGGCATTTCACGGCAGCCTGGAAGCCCGCGCGCAGCAGGTGGACCGCTATGCCGCTGCGGCAAGCGGTGCGGCAGCGGCCGCTGCGGCCGCCCGGGAACAGGCATTGCGCAGCGCCGCCGCGCTGGCTGCCTCGCTGGACCCTTACGCCGTTTTGGCGCGCGGTTATGCGATGGTGCGCGACGGCGCCGGGAACTGCCGCACAGTGGATACGCTGCGCCCCGGGCAGAACATCACCCTTTGCGGCGCGGCGGCGCAGGCTGTGTGCACCGTGCAGAACGTGACCAAGACGCAGGGAGACAACGCCAATGAAAACGCCGAAAACCTTTGAGGAGGGCCTGCAGCGCCTGCAGGACGTGCTGGCCCAAATGCAGGATGAAGCCACCAGCCTGGACAAGGCCGTCAAACTGTATGCCGAAGCGGCGCAGCTGATCGCCTACTGCAACACAACGCTGCAGCAGGCCAAACTGCAGATCGAAGAGATCGACGCCGCTTTGCAAAACGAGATGAAACAGACACAGGAGTGAGCAAGATGGACCGTGCAGCCTATCAGGCGCAGTATGCGCAGTACGCCGCCATGACCGAACGGCGGCTGGAAGAACTCTGTGACCAATACCTGCCCGCGCAGGCCCGCATTGCCGCGGCCGCGCGTTACAGCCTCCTGGGGGGCGGCAAGCGGGTGCGCGCGGTGCTGGCGCTGGCCGGGTGCGCGCTGTGCGGCCAGCCGGCGGCGCAGGCTCTCGATTTTGCGTGCGCAGTGGAAATGCTGCACTGCTATTCGCTGATTCAGGACGACCTGCCCTGCATGGACAACGACGATTTCCGCCGCGGCCGCCCGAGCTGCCACAAGCAGTTTGATGAATGTACGGCCCTTTTGGCCTCGGATGCGCTGCTGACCGCCGCTTTTGAGGTGATCGCCGCGGCCGGGCTCCCGGCTGAAAACCGGGCGCGGGCAGCTGCTGCGCTGGCCGCGGGCGGCGGGGCGCGCGGCATGATCCTCGGGCAGGAGCTTGATATGCGCTACGAGACCGAAAAGGCCGACGAGGCAGCGCTGTACGCACTGCACGCCCACAAGACCGGCGCGCTGATCCGCGCGGCCGCCGCGCTGGGCTGCGCCGCGGCCGGCGCCGGCGAGGCGCTTGCCCAAGCGCTCGATACCTATGCCGCCGAGCTGGGCCTTGTGTTCCAGATCGTGGACGACATCCTGGATGTGACCGCCACGACCGAACAGCTGGGCAAACCGGCCGGGAGCGACGAGACCAACGACAAAACGACCTTTATCACGCTGTACGGCCTTGACGGGGCCGAAAAGCTTGCGCAGCAGCACAACGACGCCGCGCTGGATGCGCTGGCGCCGCTGGGGCCGCAGGCGGATTTCCTGCGCGAGATGGCGCGCGAGCTTTTGCAGCGCAAGAATTAAAAACGGCGGCGGCCCCGCCGAAGGAGTGGTACCGCAATGAACTTGCTGATGCAGGCGCTCAGCTGGAACTATGTTCTGGTCACAGCTTTGATCGGCTCATTTTCGGCGCAGCTGATCAAGGTGATCCTCAACCTGATCCTGGTGGGCAAATTTATCCCGGAGCGCATGTGGGGCGCGGGCGGCATGCCCAGCGCCCATTCGGCCACGGTCTGCGCGATGGTAGTCGCCACTGGGCGGTACTGCGGCACCCATTCCACGCTGTTTGCCATCGCCTTGATCGTCTCGATCATCGTGATGTACGACGCCATGGGCGTGCGCCGCGAAACAGGGGAGCAGGCCAAGGTGCTCAACCGCCTGCTCAACGAATGGATGGACCAGGAATCCGAATTTCTGCCTTTCCTGGGCGATAAAAAGCTGAAGGAAATGGTCGGGCATACCCCCATACAGGTTTGGACCGGGGCCGCTTTCGGGGCGGCCATCGGCTTTGCAATGCCCATGGTCTGAGCCGCCGGATGTTATGAGGAATGAGGTGCAAAAAGTATGGCGTATCCTTTGCTGGACCAGATCAAACAGACAGGGGATATCAAAAAGCTCCCGCTGCAGCAGCTGCCGCCGCTGTGCGCTGAGATCCGCAGCTTTCTGATCGACAGCGTATCGGCGACCGGCGGGCACCTTTCGTCCAACCTGGGCGTGGTCGAACTGACCGTAGCGCTGCACCGCGCGCTGAAACTGCCGCAGGACAAGATCCTGTTTGACGTCGGCCACCAGTGCTATACCCACAAGCTGCTCACCGGCCGCCGCGCCGGTTTTGCCGAGCTGCGCCGCAACGGGGGCATTTCCGGCTTCCCCAGCCCCAAAGAGAGCATCTGCGACACCTTTATTTCCGGCCACGGCAGCACGGCGCTGTCCACGGCCATCGGTGTCGCGCACGCCAAAAAGCTCAAAGGCGAACCGGGCAAGGTCGTTGCGATCATCGGCGACGGCGCTTTTACCGGCGGCATGGTGTATGAGGGCATGAACAACATCGGTACCCTCAACAACTTGATCGTCGTGCTCAACGACAACAAAATGTCCATTTCCAAAAATGTGGGGGAGATGGCCAACTACCTGACCAAGCTGCGCACCGACCCCAAATATTTCCATGCCAAAGCGCATATGGAAACGATGCTTGACCGCATTCCGGTCGTGGGCAGCGGCGTTGTAAAAGCGCTGCAGCAGGGCAAACAGCTGATCCGCCGCGGCATCTATCATTCAACGATGTTTGAGGAGATGGGGTTCCAGTACATCGGCCCGGTGGACGGGCACAACGTGCTGGAACTGACCCGCCTGTTCAACAACCTGCAGGAACAGTTCGCGCCGGTGTTTTTGCACATTGTCACCCAGAAGGGCAAGGGCTTAAAACCGGCCGAAGAAAACCCCGGCGAGTTCCACAGCGTATCTGCGTTCGATCTCAACCACCTGACAAACCCGGAAATGTCGCCCAACGATTCCTTCTCGACCTGTTTCGGCACCACGCTCGCACAGCTGGGCGAAAAGGAAAAGCGCCTGTGCGCGATCTCCGCGGCCATGAAATACGGCACCGGCCTCAACTTCTTCAAGAAAGCCCACCCGGACCGTTTCTTTGACGTCGGCATGGCGGAAGAACACGCCGTCACCTTTGCGGGCGGCCTGGCCAGCCAGGGGCTTTTGCCGGTCGTGGCCATCTATTCCACCTTCTTCCAGCGCGCCTACGACCAGATGATCCATGACGTCTGGCTCATGCAGCTCAACGTACTGTTTGCCGTCGACCGGGCCGGGCTCGTGCCCAATGACGGCGAGACCCACCAGGGGATCTACGACCCCGGCTATTTCAGCCAGATCGGGATACGGACTTATTCGCCCGCCAACTATGCGGAGCTTGCGTACTGGCTCGAAAAGCTCACCACTACCATCCAGGGCCCGCGGGCCATCCGCTATCCGCGCGGCGGCGAGGTGCCCGCACTGGCTGCGCTGGGCTGCAGCGGGCAGCCGTTTGACTGCATCGCCCGCCAGCCCGGGGCGCAGGTCGCCCTTGTCAGTTACGGCGCCGAGAGCGAGGAGATCCTGGCCGCGGCCGACCTGCTGGCGCAGAAAGGCGTTGCGGCCGACTGCTACAAGCTCGTGCAGATCTACCCGCTGCCGCAGGGGCTTTGCGAAGCGCTGCAGCCCTACGGTACGGTCCTGTTTGCGGAGGAAGCCGTGCGCACCGGCGGCATCGGCGAGCAGCTGGCGTTCGCCTTGCAGCAAAACGGCTGGCAGGGCCGGTACCGGCTGCATGCGGTGGACAACACCCACCTGCTGCACGCCAACGTTCCGCAGCTGCGCCGCGACCAGGCGCTGGACGCGGCGGCGCTGGCGCAGGACATCCTCAAAAACCGAAAGGCGGTAAACGTATGAAGATCCGCTTGGATCAATACCTCTGTCAAAACGGATATGCCCAAAGCCGGGAGCGGGCCAAAGCGCTGATCATGTCCGGCATTGTCTTTGTCGACGAACAGAAAGTTGACAAGGCCGGGGAGATGATCCGCGAAGACGCGCGTGTCGAAGTGCGCGGGCATGATATCGGCTATGTCAGCCGCGGCGGGCTCAAGCTGGAAAAAGCCATGCAGGTCTTCCCGATGCACCCGAACGGCAAAATCTGCATGGACATCGGCGCTTCGACCGGCGGTTTTACCGACTGCATGCTGCAAAACGGCGCCGCCAAGGTCTATGCGGTGGATGTCGGCTACGGGCAGCTGGCCTGGAGCCTGCGCACCGATGCGCGGGTCGTGAATATGGAGCGCACCAACATCCGTAACGTTACGCCGCAGGACCTGGGCGAGCCGATTGAATTTTTCAGCGTGGATGTCTCGTTCATCTCGCTCAAGCATATCTTCCCGGTCGCCGACGCCATCTGTACCCCGGATGCCTGCGGCGTCTGCCTGGTCAAGCCGCAGTTTGAGGCCGGGCGCGAAAAGGTCGGCAAAAAAGGCGTTGTGCGCGAGCCCGCCACCCACTGCGAAGTCCTGCGCGCGGCCGTAGAATACGCCAACGCCAACCACTTCAGCGCAGAAGGGCTTGACTATTCGCCGATCAAAGGCCCGGAAGGCAACATCGAATTTCTTCTGTTTGTCCGGCACGACCCGGCTCCCGCGGCGCTGGCGGAGGAACTGATCGAAAAAACGGTGCGCGCCGCCCACGAAGCGCTGGACAAAGCGCCCAACCTGCATTGACCTTTTTTTGAGGACCTGCCATGTCTGTTTTGCTGTATCCCAACCCGACAAAAGACGCCGGCCTGGCTGTGACCCGGCAGGCCGCAGCGCTGCTGCGCCGCGCCGGTGTGCCGCTGCTCGCCCTGCAGGGGGAAGCGCAGGCGCTTTCCGGCCTTGACGTGACCTTCCTGCCACAGGCGGAGGCCTTCCGCACTGCCGACCTGATTTTGACGGTCGGCGGCGACGGGACCCTGCTGCGCGCCGCACCAAACTGCGTACAGGCGGGCAAGCCGGTGCTGGGTGTCAACCTGGGCCGCACCGGCTTTCTGGCCACCTGCGAGGTGGAGGAAATGCCCGAAAAGCTGGCCCGCCTGGCAGCCGGGGATTTCGCACTGGCCCCGCGCAGCCTGCTTTGCGCCGCGGCCCCGGAGCATGGCTGGCAGGGGCTTGCGCTCAACGATGTGGCGGTTTTCGGCGTTTCGCGCCTGCACCCGATGGATTACGCCGTCTTTTGCGACGGCATCCCGGTCAGCCGTTTCCGCAGCGACGGCCTCATCGTCGCCACACCGACCGGTTCGACAGCCTACTCTTTTTCGGCCGGCGGGCCGATTTTGGATGCGGCCGCGCAGGCGATGGTCTTAACGCCGGTCTGCCCCCACGGCGGCCGCAAAGCGCCGCTCGTTCTGGCGGCGCAGCGCAGGCTGACCATTTTGGCCGAGAGCGAAAACCGCACCGATGTGACAGCCTGCACCGACAGCCAGAACCCCTGCCGCCTGCCGCCCGGCGCGCGCATTGAGGTGACCGTGGCCCCGCAAAAGCTGCAGCTGGTCAGCTTTGGCAGCGCCGACCAGTTCCGCGCCATCGAAAACAAACTGATGAGGAGATGAATGTTCCGCCATGAAAAGCGCACGTCATCAGGCGATCTTGCGCCTGATCGAGCAATACCCCATCGACCGGCAGGAGGACCTTCTGGCCCATCTGCGCCGGGAAGGCTTTGATGTGACCCAGGCCACCGTATCCCGCGACATCCGCGAACTGCGGCTGATCAAAACGTCCACGGGGGACGGCGGCTACCGCTACATGGCGGCGACCGGCAGCGGCAAGGTCGCCCATTCGCCCAGCCGGTTCGAGACCATCTTCCGCGAATCGGTCATCGGGGTGGATTACGCCGGTCATATGGTTCTGGTCAAGTGTTTTTCCGGCATGGCGAACGCCGCCTGCGAAGTGTTTGACGCCAAGCCCTGGGGCAACGTCGTCGGCACGCTGTCCGGCGACGATACTTTCTTTATCCTCATGCGCTCGGAGGAAGCGGCGGCCGATATCTGCCGCCAGCTGCAGCAGTATACCGCGCGCCGCGGCTGATATCCGGCGCAAACGCAAGGGGAGGACCTTATGCTCGCAGAACTCAAAATCGAAAATGTGGCTGTGATCGAGAAGGCCGGGGTGCGTTTTACCCCCGGCCTCAATGTGCTGACCGGCGAGACCGGCGCGGGCAAATCCATCCTTATTGATTCGATCAACGCGATTTTGGGCAACCGCACTTCGCGCGAGCTTGTGCGCAGCGGCGCGCACAAAGCCTGCATCTGGGCCACGTTTGAGGATGTCCCCGCCGCCGTGCGCGCCCAGCTTGAAGCCTGCGGGTACGAGGCGAGCGACGACCTTTTGCTCTACCGCGAGATCGGCGCAGACGGTAAAGGCGCCTGCCGTGTGAACGGCATGCCCGCCACGGCCGCCGTCGTGCGCGATATTTCAGCCGGGCTGCTGAGCATCCACGGCCAGCACGACAGCCAGAGCCTGACCAACCCATCCAACCACCTGGGCATCCTGGACCAGTACGCCCGCAATGCGGCGCAATACCGTGCCTATTACAAGCTGTACCGCGAACTTGTGGACTGCAAACGCCGCCTGGAAGCGCTGACGGCCGGGGAAGCCAACAAACAGCGGCGTGTGGAGGAACTGACCGAGGAGATCAAGCGCATCGACGCCGTCAACCTGCAGCCGGGCGAGGAAGCCCAGCTGGAGGAGCGCCGCACCATCATCACCCACGCCCAGGGCATTCTGGACGGCATCACGGCCGCGCACGCGGCGCTGTCCGGTGATGAGGAAGGGGAGACGGCCGGGGCGGCTGATCTGCTTGGAGCCGCCGCAGGCGGCCTGCAGGAGAGCGCCCGGCTGGACGAAAGCCTGGCGCCTCTGGCGGAGCGGCTGAACGAACTGTACTACGGCGCGCGCGAGCTTGCAACCGACCTGGCCGACCGTCTCGACGCCTACGGCTTTGACCCGGGCGAGCTCGACCAGATCGAAAGCCGCCTGGATGCGATCTACCGCCTGAAAAAGCGCTTTGGCCTGGAAGCGGAGGAACTGCTGACCCGCCGCGACCAGGACGCCGCCGAGCTGGAAACGATCCAGTCCTCCGGCGAGACCATCGCCAAGCTGCGCGCCGAAATGCAGGAGCTCTACCAGAAAGCGCGCGCAGCGGCCGAAACGCTGACCGAAAGCCGCCTCAAAGCCTTCACCGCCATGAACAAGCAGATGAAGGCCGCGCTTGAATTTCTCAACATGCCGGGCATCCGCTTTGCCCTGCGCCATGCGCGCGGCGCGCTTTCCTCCCACGGACAGGACAATGTTGAGTTCCTGATCTCCACCAACCCCGGCGAGGAACCCAAGCCGCTGGCCAAAATCGCCTCCGGCGGCGAGCTTTCCCGTATTATGCTGGCGTTCAAAAGCGCCCTGGCCGACCGCGACGAGCTGCCGACCGTCATCTATGACGAGATCGACACCGGCGTTTCCGGCCTGGCGGCCGGGCGCATCGGCCAGCTGCTGCACGAGACCGCCGCGGGCCATCAGGTACTTTGCATCACGCACACGCCGCAGGTGGCGGCTTTTGCGGACAACCAGTTGCTGATCCAGAAAAATGTCCACGACGGCCGCACCTTTACCGAGATTCATCCCCTTGACCTGGAAGGCCGCATCAAAGTGCTGGCCAATATGATCTCGGGGGATAAGGTCACGGAACTCAGCCTTGCAAACGCAAGAGAGCTAATTGAAAAATCGCAGGATATCCCTGCCGGGAAAGAGGGGGTTGCCTGTGACCGCAAATGAATACCAGCGGGAAGCGATGCGCACGCTGAACCCCGCGCTGGACCGGGATGCCGTTTTGCTCAACGGCGTGATGGGCCTTTGCGGCGAAGCCGGAGAGGCCATCAACATTGTCAAAAAGCATCTGGCGCAGGGCCACCCGCTGGACCGTGAAGCCTTGGTTCGGGAACTGGGCGATGTGGCATGGTACCTGGCCGAGACGGCCGCCGCGCTGGATCTGGACCTGGAGACCGTGCTCCGCGTAAATCTTGCCAAGCTGCGCGCGCGTTATCCCGAAGGCTTCTCCGCGGAGCAGTCGATGCACCGGGACGAGGCTCCGGTGCTTGACAAATGAACCCCAACAAGCTACAATAAGGGCTATGAAATGCAGGGAAGGGGACAAGTACCTGCCCGGTTTTGTGCGAGAGAGAGGCTTCGGTTGGTGAAAGGGGCCGGCACAGCTGGCGGCGAATACACCCCGGAGCAGCCGGCCGAACCCGCGCTTTGGCGGCAGTAGGCTGGGCCGTGTGCGCACGTTACAGCGTCTGGGTATCGGATCGGTCGCATCTGCCGCCTGTACCCGCGAAGGCCCGCCGCCGCGAGGCGCGGGCGAACAGAGGTGGTACCGCGTATTTTTCGCCCTCTGCCAAATTTCACATTTGGCAGGGGGCGTTTTGTATCCCTTGCCGCCAAGTTCAAGGAGGAAGTTCTCATGCAGATTTACGAAGAGCTCAAAGCCCGCGGCCTGATCGCCCAGGTCACAGACGAAGACGAGATCCGCGAGGTCATCAACAACGGCAAGGCCACGTTCTACATCGGCTTTGACTGCACGGCGGACAGCTTGACCGCCGGTCATTTTATGGCCCTGACGCTGATGAAGCGCCTGCAGATGGCGGGAAACAAACCGATCGCCCTGATCGGCGGCGGCACAACGATGATCGGCGACCCTTCCGGCCGTACCGATATGCGCAAAATGCTGACCAAAGAGGATATCGCCCATAACGCCGAATGCTTCAAGCGCCAGATGGAGCGCTTCATCGAATTCGGCGAAGGCAAGGCCATGATGCTCAACAACGCCGACTGGCTGCTGGACCTCAACTATGTTGAACTGCTGCGCGAAGTCGGCGCCTGCTTCAGCGTCAACAACATGCTGCGCGCCGAGTGCTACAAGCAGCGCATGGAAAAGGGCCTGTCCTTCCTTGAATTCAACTACATGATCATGCAGAGCTACGACTTCTACTACATGTTCCAGCACTAC
>ERZ1643251.507-NODE-507-length-55420-cov-46.365375_pt1 | contig 55420 bp, 55 predicted proteins | sample MGYA00579261_ERZ1643251 | MGnify/ENA primary metagenome ERZ1643251 (study PRJEB29033, sample SAMEA4952267) | chicken gut metagenome | biome: Broiler Chicken; feature: Gastrointestinal Tract; material: Caecum | place: Ireland | collected 2018 | study: Broiler...
GGCAGCTGGTTTTGGTCCAGCCATTCCGGAGGTTCGAATCCTTCCGCCCCAGCCATAAAAAAAGAGCCGTTTGGCTCTTTTTTTATGGCTTTTAGCGATAGGATGAGAACCGTAGGTGAGAATCACGCGAGCGAGCCGAGGCTGAAAGCCCGTGCGTAGGCAGGGGCTGAAACGCCGTTAAACGCGAGCGAGCAAGACACTTCCGCCCCAGCCAATAAAAAGCTCTCGATAGAGGGCTTTTTGTTTTTGCAGAAGGATTCTTCGAATCCCCATCTCGAAAAACGATACTTTTTTGCTATAAAAATTAAATATTAAGACTTGTAACAATTTAATCTATTTTTTTAACTATTATAAAAAATATACCGATATATTAACTAGTACACTCATTATAGAGATTCTTATGTTTAGATATATTAAACAAGACAAAAATATAGATACCTCTTTTAAAGACTATAGTAAAGATAAAACTCTATCTATAGAAAATGGACAAGAATCTTTTTCTACAAGCATATTCGGCAATGGATTTGCTATAGAAGAAGTATTTTCCGATATTTTAAAAGACTATGATACTGATGGGGATAAAATACTCAGCAAAACAGAAATGCTTTCATTCCAAAAAGCAATAATTAATGCAGCCGGAGAAGATGAGATTCTTGAAAAAAAAGAATTAAACAAACTCTTAACTAAATCAGAAAAGACAACAGAACTTTCTGAAAAAAATACGGCTTTATTTAAAGCTCTCATTGTTGCATTAAAAAACAGACCTGAAAACTTTAAAATACAGACACTAGCGGATAATGAAAAAACAATCTCATCTATAAATGATGACGGTTCAGGTGTAAAAGTTCAATTTTTTAAAGCAAATAATGAAGATGCTTATAGAATAGAATTTTTTTCAAATAATGGAAAACCCAAAGAAGTAATAACTTCTACAAATTGTGATATAAGAGAAGGTAAAAATTTTGAATCAACAGATAAAAACATAACAACTCATATTATTTACAATAATGAAGGCAATGTACTAGAGCAGTATTGTTTATACAGAGGCGACAAACATAGAAACCCTTTTTCTGAATTTAGCACATTTGAATATAACAAAAACGGAAATCTTATTAAAAAATATGATGTGCATAATGATTTAAAAACAAAAAATAAAACAAAAGAAATAACAACATACTCAGAGGATGGACAAGCTTTAGAAAAATCTATTTCATACTTAACAGATGAAATGAACAAAAATGAATTAATAAAATACGGTGATGATGGCGAAACCATAATCAGCAAAAGAGTACAGAACGAAAAAGCAGATATCATACTTGTTGAAGAGTATGATGGTGCTAATATGATTAATAGACTAAACTATTTACCGACAAAATCTTTTGTATATGACAAACAATCAGGATTGTTAAAATCAAGCGTAATAAATGAGTTTGATAAAGACGGTATTTTGATAAAAAAAATTGTAACGGATAACAAAAACAATACAACCAAAGAATATGATTACAGCTCCGTAAACGGTGTTGTTGAAAACGCATCTCAAGGAGGTATTGGTAACTGTTTTTTACTAACAACATTAAATACATTAAAAACAAATCCCGCCGGACAAGAAATATTAAACAACACGATATCAAAATACACTTCTACAGATGAAAATGGAAATACACATTTATTTTATAAAGTTAAATTTGATGGCATACCTAAAGTAATAGAAGATTTAAATCAAGGAATAAGAAAATTTCCAAAAGAAAAAATTTATATACAACCTGAATATACTATTACAGAAGAAGAATTAAAAGAAGCAGCCCTAAAAGCAGGAAAAGATTATTCGAGCGGTGACAAAGATATACTGTTACAAGAAATTGCCTACGCCAAACATAGAAAGAATGTAGCAAAAACAATAAGAGAAAATAATGAACAATATTCTGTAATCGATTATTCAAATGCATTAATTGCCGGCTTAGATGTCGCAAGAAGTTGGGGTGCAGATATAGAAAGCATGGGAGATGGTGGTTTGCTTGGTTTAACTATGTATTTATATACAGGCAAAAAATCTGATGCGTATTTTAGTAAATCACAAGAGCATCCCGTCTGTTTTATAGATTCAAATGGCAATTTGTCAGCAATAGAAAACAGCAGTTCGTCATGGAACACTAATTTAATAAAAGAAGAGTCAAATGTATTTGACAAGCGTTATGATAATATTGATAAAGTAATTAAAATTTTGAAAAAAAATACACAACAAGATGGGACATTTAAAAATTATATAGCAGAAGTATCACTACCAATTACAAACCAAGCTATTAAAGGTCAAAAAGTTATTGGAGAAAATCACGCCTTTACAATCAAAGCGATAAAAGATGACAAAGTTATTCTTATCAATCCCTGGGATTCGACAAAAGAGGTTCAAATAAGCTTAGCTGACTTTATGAATTCTGCACAAATGATAAATATGTTGAAACTGTAAAACCCTTTTTATATCCAAACTAAATAAAGATAAAAATATGTAAACATTTTTATACAGCTTGAATATTTAAGGTTAAAAAAATTTTTATATAAATAAGATGAAATGACTGGTGTGTTTATGGAAATAAAAAGCCTTAATACAACTCAAAAAACAAACTATTCCGCTACAGCTGCATTAACAATGAAAAATGATGCGGATATATCCTGCTGGGGAATAGATATTCAAAACAGAAGCGAGGAAAATTCTGAATCCGAAAACAAAGAAACTCTTGCAAAGCTAAACAACCTTTTAAAAACAGCCAACTCTAATATATATTACAGCAAAGAAAAAAACACCTATTACAGATGGAATGCGGACAAAAACAAATTTGAAAAAGCAAAAGACATAAAAGAAGTACTAAAAACAGGCTATTGCCAAACAAAAAAAGGCTCCTTCTTAGCACCTGACGGCGAATTAATAGTCAAAAATGAATACAACTCTTTGCAGCCGCAAAAAGAAATCGGCTACAATTTACCAAATGTAATGGCATCTGTCTATGGACTGGAAAAAACAGGCAAAAAATTTGTATTTTTAGACAAAAACGATAACAGCTACAAAATCTGGGATAACAAAACAAATTCATTTGTAAAATCAGATATTGACGACGTAACACAAGGTTCTTACTACAAAAAAGGTGACAAGTATTTTGATTTTCTTAATAGACCGACTACTGAAGAAAAATTCACTGCAAATAAAAATGGCTATATAGAACTAAAAACTCCCGGGATTTACAGTGACGATAAAATATCCGGAGTCTATTACAAATGGAATAAAGAAACAAAGACCTTTGAAGCATTCGGGCCGAAGATTGAAGAAGAAAAACTATTAAAAGAAGCACCGGATGGTAATATTTCAAATATAAAACAAGGTGAAAAAGATGATTGTTGGTTGTTATCCTCATTGTACGGCATAACAACGCATAATAATGCTATCTTTAAAGACCTTATAAAAGTTGATGACAACGGAAATACAACAGTAACGCTAAAAGGCCCGCAAAAAGAATATACAATAACAAGACAAGAACTAGAGTCCGCTATAAAGACTCAAAAATATGCAACCGGCGATATTGATACTATCGCTGTAGAAATAGCTTTTGAAAAATTCAGAAAAGAAAATATTGAAAATAATAATATTTCATCCAATAACTTTTTAAGTATGTATTTTCTCAATATGTACACCGAAGAAAATTACCTGTTTGCAGGAGTGCCAAGAAATGCAATAGAGGTATTAACAGGCAAAAAAGTTACCTCATTGACATCGACTCAGAATGACAACTACTACCTTGAAAATAATAAATTAAAACAGGGTAAACTCGACGAAGCTACTGTTAACAAACATTTGGAAAACCCGAACAACCTTCTGATACTCTCACTATCAAAAGAAAACTCATCTTCTCTAGGTCACGCTTATGTATTTAAGTCACAGGACAAAGATTATGTATACCTGATTGATCCATACGACACAACAAAAACAGAAAAAATAACAAAAGAAGATTTCTACAAAAGATTGCTGAGAGTAGATTTTACAGACTTTTCAGAGCCAATAGATGAAACCGTATCAAAAGCAAAATATCTTAATTTGATAAAATAACTTTTGCTAGCAAAAAAATTTTTTACACGGTTTATCTGAAATATGTATAACAATTACACCAACACAAACAGCAAGATAAGCTTTGGCATACGCATAAAACTTTCTGACAAAGGGCTTTTAAACTTACCGCAAAAGACAGACATACTGTATAGCGCAAGCCCCATGGATTTTTTTTATAAAGAATCAAAGTCTAAAAAAAATCTGGATGAGCTTTCTATAAAGATAAAAAACAGAATCCGAAAAGAGCAGGAAAAACCCGATAATTCAAGGCTAAAAAGGAAACTGCTGAGAAAGAGCTTTGTTGCAGCGAACAAATTGCGCGCTGTTGCCAGCAAAATTCTTATACTCGGCCACGCAAAATCCTTTTACAAATCATTGAGTATGATAAAAAAAATGACGCCTGCATCGCCTCAGTATATTGAAGAGTGGGCAAAAATAGGAAACTCCGTTCACAACAAATTTATTAATATGAACATAGAAGACGGAAGAATCGAAAAAATAGCACAATCAGGAGAATCCGTAATATTTATACTAAACCACGACAACCCTGAACGTGACAAATTTATCTACCCGATTTTTAACTCATTTCTTAATTATGCCTATACAGCCTTCGGAAAACAAAACGACTGCCCGAGGCCCAATATACTGGTGAGCAAAAATTTTATGAAAATTGCAGGCTCAAAATTCCGCAACCTATACGAAAAAATGGGACTCATTCCTGTTGACGCAAACATGGTAGAGCGAAAATTTGACAACAATGTAGTGCCTGTAAAATCAATAATACTCAGATTTATTAACCAAAAATGCAACCTGTTTATTTTCCCTGAGGGAAACAATTCTGTCTACAAAAACAAAACACTTCAAGAAAAATTCCAACCCGGTGTATCAAGAATAGTCAAAAATATTCTGGACTCAAAAGATGAGGTAAAAGTCGTACCGCTCGGGCTGTCTTATAAAGAAACAAAAAACAGTATGGGTTCCATCCATATTGGCGAAAGTCTAAATTTTAACAAAATAAATGACGAAATATTTTATATAAAAAATTCAGAAGAAAAAATCCCGCTCGGAAAAGCAGACTCTAAAAAAACTATCTCAAATATAACAAAGCTTCTCTGTTCAAAACTGGAAGAAAGTATCACATTAAGTATGATAGACGCTTAATTTATGCTAAAATAATTTGGCACAATATTATTTTTCGGTTATGACAAAATCAGAAATCAATCCAAGCAAAATTTTTGTTATTATTTGTCTATTCTGGGGCTTTTTGTATGCTTTTTTATCTCCGCCGTTTACTGCTGCAGATGAAATAAGCCATTTTTGGAAAATTTATATGCTGTCAGAAGGCAGCTTTGGCAATTCTGTTTTGACCTCTGATGTCCTGCTCGGTGTCCCGACAGGAAAAATACTAAACCAATCCGGTGAATACATACCGTTTGGAATGGTAAAAGCAGGATACAAAAACATCAACCTGAGAGGCACACAGGGCGTAAAAACAAGTTTTGATAACACAAAAGAAATTTTGAGTTATCCGCTGGAAAAAGGCAACAAAGTTTTTAATACGTTTCCTGTGCCTTCATACACAGTATTGTCCTATCTTCCGTCAGTAATTTTGATGAAACTGATGACAATAGCCAACATAAACCCAGGTATAATGCTGTATATTCTGAGGATTGTTTCTTTGATTACATACACAGCTCTTATTTATACCGCAATAACCCTAACCCCGACAAAAAAATGGCTCTTTGCTGCACTTGCACTAATGCCCACGTCCATATATCAGGCCTCTACAGTAAATACTGACGGAATAACAATCGGTTTCGGGTTTATTTTTGCTGCATTCACGCTGTATCTGGCATTTAACGAAAAGGTAAAACAAATAACAACAAAACAAACTGCGCTCTATATTCTGGTATTAACCTGTTTTCTTATCTGCAAATTTGCTTATGCGCCGATGATTTTTCTTTTCTTTTTAATTCCTTCGCACAAATTTGAAAACAAAAAACAACAATACACAATTTTTTCAATAATACTTTTAATGACAATATACATTACAGCAGGCTATTATCTATACACAAGGCTGTTGATAAAAGCCTCTGACGACGTGTTTGCACAAAATATGTATTTTTACACACTGTTTCACAACCCGACAATTTTCATAAAAGCAATGTTGTATACACTGATTGTAGAAATGAAATACTTTCTGGTTGGATTTATAGGCCTTTTTGGCTGGGGAGAATGCAGAATCCCTGCTATTGCCGGTTATTTATACTATTTTGTACTCATATCTTTTGCATTATGCAATTTAAAAACAGATTTGAAAACAACAATTTTTAGTCTAACAGACAAATTATCTTTCATTTTTATCTATATTACTTACACGATTTTTCTTTGTACAATTCTTTTTCTTGTATTTGGAATAAGCCATACAGGAAAGCTCATCTGTCATTTTGGCAGATACTATATACCAATAGCACCGGTGCTGTTTCTTACCTTACACAACAACAAACTGCCGGCATTAAAAACAAACATACTGCCGTATATCAATATCTGCATAATAAACCTCATACTATTTACGGGGCTTGTCAGCATTATGCTGAGGTTTTATCAATAAATTTCATATAGTCAACTGACTCCGACTACTTGTAGAACCTGTGCATTTGGCAAGTCCGTTTTGTTAAACAAGTCCGGCACAGGCAACAAGTGCATGGGGTCACTTCCGCAAAATGCTAGACTTGGCGTCACTCGCACTCCGTGTACACTTCTACAAGCGAAGCCGCCTCAGACATATTATCCGCAAAAAGCCCTGCCGATATGATAAATCACAAGAGCAACAAGCCATGCGATAGAACACTGCAGCAAAATGACTAAAAATGCATACCGCAAACCGAGTTCTCTTTTCACCATTGCTATTGTTGCCACACACGGTGTATAAAGCAATGAAAAAACAAGAAACACAAACGCAGTAAGGTTTGTAAACAGCAACGGCAGTTTTTCCACATCACCGCCCAAAAGAACACTCAATGTGCTGACCACACTTTCTTTTGCCATAAAACCGGTAATAAATGCTGTTGTAACACGCCAATCACTGATGCCGAGCGGCTCAAAAACAGGAACAAGAAAATTACCAAGTACAGCGAGCAAACTCCCTGCCGAATTCTGCACCATATTCAATTTTGCATCAAAGTTTTGTAAAAACCACACAGCAATAGTTGCCCAGAAAATTATTGTAAATGCTTTTGTAGCAAAGTCTTTTGCCTTGACCATAATCAGTCTGTAAACATTTATAGGGCTTGGGAATCTGTAATTTGGCAGTTCCATAACAAAAGGAACAGGCTCACCCTTAAAAACAAAAAGCTTCAGTATAAAAGCAAAAATAATCCCAACAAATATACCAAGCAAATACAGTCCCAGTATAACCTGCACCTGATTTTCTTTAAAAAACGCAGCGGTAAACAGAGCATATATAGGCAATTTTGCGGAACAACTCATAAACGGAGTCAAAAATATTGTCATTTTTCTGTCACGTTCGGAAGGCAGCGTCCTTGTAGCCATAATAGCAGGTACAGAACACCCAAAGCCTATCAGCATAGGAACAAAACTTCTTCCGGAAAGCCCGATTTTTCGAAGCAGTTTATCCATAACAAAGGCCACTCTTGCCATATAACCTGTATCTTCCAGTATCGATAAAAAGAAAAACAAAACAACAATAACCGGCAAAAAGCTCAAAACACTGCCTACCCCAGCAAAAATACCGTCTATAATCAATGATTTAACAACAGGGTTCAATCCGTATGCTGTAAGCATATAATTGACAAAATCAGTGCCATAATCTATTACATATTCCATCAAATCAGAAAGGAAAGTACCAACAGGCCCGAATGTAAAATAAAAAATCAAAGACATTATCAGCAAAAATGCAACAAACGCAGTGTATTTTCCTGTCAAAATTTTATCGATGTTGTTTGTTATTCTGCGTGATGGAGATTCTTCTTCTTTTTGTACAAAATTGGCACACAGCCTCTCTATAAACGAAAATCTCGAATCTGCAATAGCTGCCTGTCTATCCAGCCCTCTTTCTTTTTCCATTTCGCAAACAATTTTTTCAATTGTAGCGAGCTTGTTGTTATCAAAGTTAAAAGTTTGTTTTATCAAAGAGTCATCCTCTGCCAATTTTGTTGCAGCAAAACGCACAGGGATATTATTAAACTTTGCCTCGTCTTCTATAAGGTGAATAAGAGAATGGATACATTTGTGTACGCTTTTTTCGTTTTCGACATTTGCATCGCAAAAATCCAGACGCCCCGGATGCTCATTGTATTTTGCGACATTTATCGCATGCTCTACGAGTTCTTCTATCCCCTGCCCTTTGGAAGCGGAAATCGGAACAACAGGCACGCCCAATGTAGCTTCCAGCCCGTTTATATCTATTGCACCGCCTGAGGCTTCAACTTCGTCCATCATATTTAGAGCAATTACCATCGGCACATCCAGCTCTATCAACTGCATTGTCAAAAGCAAATTTCTTTCAATATTCGTTGCATCAATAATATTGATAATGCCGTCAGGTTTTTCGTTTAATATAAAATTTCTTGTGATAATTTCTTCGCTGCTGTATGGCGAAAGCGAATAAATCCCCGGCAAATCAGTAATGATATAGTTTTTGTTGCCGTTAACAAAGCCCTCTGTCCTATCAACAGTAACGCCGGGGAAATTCCCCACATGCTGGTGAGAGCCTGTCAGTTTGTTGAAAAGAGTAGTTTTGCCGCAATTCTGGTTTCCAGCCAAAGCAAATCTGAGTTTTGTTTTAAAAATTGCATTGGACAATTTTCGTGTTGGATAGGTGCGTGTTTCGCCAAGTTTTGAGTGTTCTATATTCTGGAATCTGCTGTTAATTCTGGGGCAGGTATTTGTATCATGTATATCTGTTACGACGATTTTTGAGGCATCGGCTTTTCTCAAGGTCAATTCATAGCCACGGAGCCTGATTTCCAGAGGGTCGCCCATTGGTGCGGTTTTTATAAGAGTAACTTCCACCCCCGGAGTCAGCCCCATATCTATGATATGTTTGCGCAGTGCAATATCTTCACAATTGATAGACTGCACTATAGCGTCTTTGCCTGTTTCCAGCTTGTCCAGAGTTATTACATTTACCGTACTATCCACACAAATCTCCAATTAATATCATTCTGACAATATTTTACAATAATTATTATATATATAGCAAAATCATTATGAATGATAATAAAAACAAGAGCTATCTTTATAGAATAGTCAAAATGTTTGCCGAATAGGCTGTCTTTACTTTGTACCAAAAAGCATCTCAAAACGCTGCATAGCTTCCTGAGTATTTTCTTTTGACCCGAAAGATGTCAAACGGAAATACCCCTCGCCGTTTTTGCCGAATCCTGCCCCCGGAGTGCCGACTACCTGAATATTTTCTAACAAATAATCAAAGAAATCCCAAGAAGTCATATTATTCGGACATTTTAGCCAGATATAAGGAGAATGCTTTCCACCCACATGCCAGATACCGCATTTTGTAAGAGTATCAGAGATGACTCTAGCATTTTCCTTATAATAATTGATATTTTCCTTAATTTCCTTTTGACCTTCTTCTGAAAATACAGCAGCAGCACCTCTTTGTACAATATAGGGTACGCCGTTAAATTTTGTAGTCTGACGACGCAGCCAGAATTTATTGAGTTTGCCCAGTGCTTTAGGAACGACAGTATAACCGCATCTTGTGCCGGTAAAGCCTGCTGTCTTTGACAGTGAACAAAATTCTATAGCACAATCTTTTGCACCTTCTATTTCAAAAATGCTTTTTGGCAGACTGTCATCAGAAATAAAGCATTCATAAGCGGCATCAAAAAGTATTATTGCATGCATAGATTTTGCATAATCAACCCATTTTTTGAGCTGTTCTTTGTTGTACACAGCACCTGTCGGATTGTTAGGAGAGCAGATATAAATAATATCAGCCTTTTGTGACTCATCCGGCAGCGGCAAAAATTCGTTGTCCTGATTTGCATTAGCAAAAATAACTTTTCTGCCTGCCATAACATTTGTATCTACATAAACAGGATACACAGGGTCAGGCACAAGCACTGTATTTTCACCGGCAAACAAATCCAGAATATTGCCGAGGTCGCTTTTTGCACCGTCAGATATAAAAATCTCATCCATATCCAGTTCTACGTTATGAGTTTTATAATAATTTTTTACAGCCTCTCTTAAAAAGTCATATCCCTGCTCCGGCCCGTAACCTCTAAAAGTAGCCTGCACGCCCATTTCATCGACAGCTTTGTGCAAAGCATCAACGACTACGCTGCACAACGGCAGTGTAACATCGCCGATACCCAGTTTTATTATTTTTTTATCAGGATTTTTTTCAGCAAATTCACTTACCTTTTTTGCTACAGTAGAGAATAAATAGCTCTCTTCAAGTTTTGTATAATTCTCGTTTATATTCATAACTTCCTCTTCCGTTTTTCTATTGCTTATACAGATTATAAATATAAAATACCAGCATTACCAGTATTTAATCTTAATAAATGTAAATAATTAAAAATAATTTTGCCAGCACGAGCAAAAAATTTTATTATTGATGTTTACTACACTAGAACAAAACAAGGAAAAACTATGACAGGTATAAACAAAACTCAAGCAGCACCGTCTTTTGGCAAATTTATCAAAATTAAAGACTGTACAAAAAAAGAAGTTCATGATTTTAGAAAAAATTTAAACCACAAAAGTGAAGACTTTTTGACACTCGCAGTAAAAGATGAAAAAGATACTAAGGGCGAAAAACGCATTCTATATCTTTTTAGTGACAAACATCTTGATAAATTTTTAGAAAAGATACAGGGTTCTATGTCCGAGTTTAGAAGAAACGTCGAATATTATATGGGAGAAAAGCCCAAAGAAATGAGCCTGAAAAAAGCATACAAAAAACTCATTGATTAATTTATCTGCTATAATTCATAAAAAAGCAACGCATAGAGGATAAAATAATGAACGAAAAAGAGAGAATGCTAAAAGGACTGATGTACGATGCAACGGACAAACAGCTGGAAGAAGAACGTTTTGCAGCAGAAGAGCTGTACTTTAAATTCAACAATCTTCCCCCCTCTAAAAATGCGGAAAAACTGGAAATACTAAAAAAACTGCTCGGAAAAATAGGAAACAACTCCTATATCCGTTCAACTTTGTACTGTGATTACGGCTACAACATAGAAATAGGCGACAATTTTTACGCAAACCACAACCTGACTATTTTAGACTGTGCAAAAGTAAAATTCGGGGACAATGTATTTATTGCGCCAAACTGCGGCTTTTACTGTGCGGGACACCCGATAGACGCAGAAGAGAGAAATACCCTCGTTGAATTTGCAAAACCCATAACAGTAGGCAACAATGTCTGGATAGGTGCGGATGTAAGCGTTATGCCCGGAGTCACTATAGGGGACAACACAGTCATCGGAGCAGGCAGTGTGGTACTAAAAGACATACCCTCAAATGTAATAGCAGCAGGCAACCCCTGCAAAGTAATAAGACCGCTCACAGAAGCCGATAAATACAAATACGGCAGATATGAAAAATAAAAAAATAAAATTACTCACAGACATGTTCCAGGGCTTTTTCTAATATAGATTTTACATGGTGGTCATTGAGTGCGTAATAGACATTTTTACCTTTTTTTTCCGCACGCACCAATTTTGCTGTACGCAAGACCTTTAATTGATGAGAAACAGCCGATTTTGTCATATTCAATAATACGGCAAGATCACCAACGCACATCTCACTTTCTTCCAAAGCCCACAAAAGCTGGATACGAGTACTGTCACCCATTACCTTAAAAAAGTCGGACAGCTCATACAACAAATTCATATCCGGCATATTGGGCTTTACTTTGTTTACAATATCTATATTAATGGGTTCACAATCAGATTTTTTATCCATAACATTATTATATCATAAATGAACAGTTGTTCAACTATATTAACTTTGTTAACAATTATTATTTAAAACACTTGACAATTGAACAGTTGCTCAATTATAATACTTATATAGTTGAACAATTATTCAATTGTGAGGTAATTAATATGTGCGAACATCACGACCACTGCAATGAACACGAACACGAAAATCACAAGCTGACTATCATAAGAGTCGCTGCAGCTATTATTATTTTTAGTACAGGCATGGTTTTGCACCTTAGCGGGTTGCAAAAATTTCTTGTGTTTTTTGCTGCTTATATGCTTGCAGGCGGCGATGTTCTTTTAACTGCTCTTAAAAACATTCTCAAGGGCGATATGTTCGACGAAAATTTTCTTATGGGCGTTGCCACTCTGGGTGCTTTTGCTATAAAAGAATACCCCGAAGCCGTTATGGTTATGATTCTTTATCAAATCGGAGAATTTTTGCAGCACAAGGCTGTTGAAAAATCACGCAGCTCCATTGCCGAATTGATGGACATAAGACCTGATTATGCAAACATTGAAGAAAACGGCAGCCTTATAAAAAAATCTCCCGAAAGCATAAATATAGGCGATGTAATTGTTGTAAAAACAGGAGAAAAAATTCCGCTCGACGGAACCGTAACAGAAGGCTGCGCAACCGTTGACACATCTGCGCTGACAGGTGAATCCGTGCCGAGAAAAATAAAAGAAGGCGACAGTGCAATAAGCGGCTGTATTAACACAAACGGACTCGTTAAAATCCGTGTTGAAAAAGAATTTGGCAAATCTACTGTTTCTAAAATCTTAAAACTTGTAGAAAACGCAAGCACAAGAAAAGCAAAAGCAGAAAACTTTATTACAAAATTTGCAAGATACTACACTCCCGTAGTTGTATTGGGCGCACTTTTGCTGGCAATATTACCGCCTATTGTGACAGGCTGGACAATGGCAAACTTCACCCTCTGGCTGCAAAGAGCATTGACATTCCTTGTCATCTCCTGTCCGTGCGCTCTTGTGATATCCGTACCACTCAGCTTTTTTGCGGGCATAGGCGGTGCCTCAAGAAACGGCATTTTGATAAAAGGCAGCAGCTACTTAGAATCACTGTCAAAGCCCTATGCAGTTGTGTTCGACAAGACTGGCACTCTGACAAAAGGCACTTTCAACGTTACAAATATTGTTCCGAAAGAAGGAATATCAAAAGAGCAGCTGCTTGAATATGCAGCGTATGCAGAAAATTATTCCAATCATCCTATCGCATTGTCTTTAAAATCCGCTTACGGGCAACATATTGACTCAAACACAATCACCGAGGTAGAAGAAATTGCAGGAAACGGAATAAAAGCTAATGTTAAAGGAACTGACGTACTTGCCGGCAATGACAAATTAATGAACAGATTCAATCTTCAATACGAACAGGCAAAAGAGTCAGGCACTATTATTTATGTAGCAATAAAATTAAATAATAACTGGACCTATGCAGGCTACATTGTAATTTCCGACGAAGTAAAAGACGACTCGCAAAAAGCAATAACAGCACTAAAAAAACTGACAAAACAAACTGTTATGCTCACAGGCGACTCTGCTTCCACGGCAAAATACATTGCAGAAAAACTCGGTCTGGACAAATACTATGCACAACTTTTGCCCGCTGACAAAGTAACAAAAATAGAAGAAATAATTTCTCAAAAGGAAAAAGGCCAGACCGTAATATTCACAGGCGACGGTATAAACGATGCACCTGTACTGACAAGAGCAGATATCGGCATTGCAATGGGTGCATTGGGTTCTGACGCGGCAATAGAAGCCGCTGATGTAGTGATTATGGATGACAAACCATCCAAAATTCCGACAGCAATCAAAATTGCGCAAACAACAATGTCAATTGTAAGACAGAACATTGCTTTTGCAATCGGCATCAAAATCTTGTTCCTTATTTTAGGGGCATTCGGCTTTATTACAATGTGGGGCGCAGTATTTGCGGACGTAGGCGTCACGCTCATTGCGGTATTAAATTCTCTAAGAGCATTAAGACCCAATATCCGTTAAACTAATCAACGATAGATGCAGCGGAAAGGTTTATTGCCTTTTTCAGATTATCAAAACTTAATTCCACCTGATAACCAATCTTTCCCGCACTGAATATGATTGTATCAAAAGCTTTTGCAGATTCGTCCGCAACCGTGACAAACTGTTTTTTCATACCAATTGGAGAACAACCGCCGTGGACATAACCCGTCAGCGGGAGCAATTCCTTTAAAGGCAGCATTTCTACAGATTTTTCACCGACAGCGTGGGCTGCTTTCTTTAAATTCAATTCTTTTGCAACAGGCACCATAAAAACATAATATTTTTTTGATTTTGACACAGTCACGAGAGTTTTAAAAACTTTATCAGGATTTTGCCCCAGAGCAGCTGCCACCTCTACTCCGCTAATTGCGTCAGTGCCGGCATAACAATAATGGTTGTATGGGATTTTCAACTTATCCAACACTCGCATAACATTTGTTTTGTAATCAGATTTTGAACTACTCATCTTGATTTTGCCCTATCCAGTGCTTTTTTCAAAAACTTATTTTGCATAACAAAATACCGTTTACACTGTAAAATTTTATCATATCCGAGCATTATGCCAAGCATAAAATCCTGCTCCGGAGTAATTTTGTCCAGTCGTTTGTCAAAAGTTTTTACTATCCTTATACAATCTTTGTTGCCAAAAAATACATTTATAGCCTTTTCACTTACCTTATTGATTACATAAGGAATTTTTTCTCTTTTCAACCTGTCTTCTATAAATGGTTTGTTATAGCTTTTTTCCGTAGTCAATACAAGACTGCGCAAGCCCTTTTTATACTCATATATGTGATGATAAAAGACTCTCAATTCATTAAACTGTTCTGTCGGCGGGACAAGTTTTGCACCAAAAGCAACAACCGCCGCAGACCTATTATTTTTATCAAAAGAAATACCTTTTGATTTATAAAATCCAAAAACAGGTGCTATATTCATACTTCTCTCCAAAAACTACAATTACAAATGTAAGGCTACCCTAACAATTTGTCAAGTAATTCAAACTTATACACACAGAAAAAGAAACAAAAGCATAATCCTAAAAGGCAATGTAAAAACAGCCCTGTCAATCAAAGATTAGATTAACAATCTGACTCTGAAAGGAATATGTATGCTAAAAAAAATATTGTTTCCTGCAGTTGCTACTGCACTTGTATTTGGATTATTAAAAGAGCGAAAACAACACCCGTCACTAGGAGCAAAAGCTCCGTCATTTAGGGCAAAAAGCACAAAGGGATACATAAATTTTCCTCGTGACTTTGAAGGCAGCTGGACAATTTTCTTTTCACATCCGGCGGATTTTACTCCTGTTTGCACAACTGAATTTATGACTTTCGAAGCTATGAAAGAAGAGTTTGCAAAACTCAACACAAAGCTGCTCGGACTTTCTGTAGACAGCATAAACACTCATTTGGCGTGGTTTAAAGACATAAAAGAAAAAATAGACAGCGACATTGATGTGGATTTTCCTGTAATAGACGACCTGAACGGAGAAATAGCAAGAAAATACGGAATGATACAACCCGAATCAGACAACACAAAAACTGTCAGAGCAGTTTTTATCATAGACCCGCAGAGCATAATCAGGGCGATTTTGTATTACCCGCAGACAACAGGCAGAAATATAGACGAAATCAAAAGGCTGCTCACTGCACTACAAACTACGGACGAATTTAATGTAGTAACGCCCTGCAACTGGGAAGCAGGGGACGAAGTAATTATCCCGCCGCCTGCCTCAAAAGAAGAGGCAATAGAAAGGCTCGAAAAAATGGACAATGTCCAGTGCTATGACTGGTTTTTGTGTTTTAAAAAACTGCCCAAAGATTCTATAGAAGAAAAAATTCTTTATAAACAATGTAATATTTGCGAGAATTAAAGGAGAAATATATGTCAAAAGTTTTAGAATTCACGGACGAAAATTTTGATATTGAAATAAAAAGCGAAAAAGACCCGATTGTTGTAGATTTTTTTGCACCATGGTGCGGACATTGCAGAACGCAGGGACCGATTATAGAAAAGCTGGCAGAAGAACTTGACGGCAAGGCAACCGTTGCAAAAATCAATGTTGATGAAAACAGAGAAACTGCTGCCAGATTTTTTATCAGCGGGATTCCGGCTATTCTGGTTTTTAAAAACGGAAAACTTGTAGAACAAAAAGCGGGTTTGCAACAAATTGATGAACTAAAGGCTCTTGTCAAAAAACATGGAGAAAAAACGGTTTAGTGCCGTTTTTTTTTAATATTGCGCTCAATTCAGCATCTGTTTTGTAAAATTTATTTACAAGCTAGCAAATTATTTTCTTCACAGATATTATCTGATTACAACACAAAGAGGAAATATAATATGCAAACAAACAACAATGTATCATTTAAAGCAACAAGATTAGGAATGGTAAAAGTTCCCGCAAAGATAGATAAACAATGGAAAGAAATTCCAATGAGCTTTGTAAGGCTTCATGCAAAAGAAAATCCGAGTGACAGATTAGCACTTGAAGAAGTTAAAAATTTGTGGAACGGAAAAAACCTCTCAGCCTCTATGCAGGAACAATCAGCAATATGCAACGACCCTGTTTTTGCAATAACTACACAGAGTGCAAATTTCAGAAACCTTGACCCTAAAAAAATCAAAGCATTAATGACTACAAACAGATTTGAAAAAGGTGCAGATACTGCAGAAATTTTTAGAATCGGTGTTTCTCCGGAACACGCATACGAACAACACAAAAACAAACGTGAAATAAAACATCTGGGCAGTACGCTTGTGAAAAAATTCGTCGAAATGATAAATAAAAAAACAAATGTAGAAAGAGTAGTAGCAGTAGCACAAGAACCTTCTGAAGCAAGATTTCTGCAAAAAATAAAAATGCCCGAAACTGGCTCAAACATTAGATATCAAAACTTTGAACTAAAAAAAGAACAGTTTGAAGATTTTTTAAAATAACTCTGAAACAACATTCTAAAAAAGCCTGTTTTAATAAACAGGGCTTTTTATTAGACACAATACATTTTAAATTTTAGATGAAAGACATATCACTCACATCATTGATAATATCAATTAGTCCACTTGCTGTATCAAAATCAGTGCCTTCCATATGAAGATTTTGAATAAACTCATCTATACTATCAAGACTAACTTTTGATGATAAGTCAGGATAATTATCCAACATATACTCTTTTAATCTTAAATTATCAGCATAATCAATAATTTGGTTTACGCTTTCTGGCTCAAGATTATGTTGATTTACATAATTGTCGATTTTTGCATTTTTTTCGACTTGTACATTTGTCTTATTTATATCAGTTACAGTATCTTTATATCTATCTAATATTCCATCCCATTTATCATGAAATTCTTGATTTCTTAATCTTTCACAAAGAGATTCAATCAATTCATAATCTTCATTAGACGGCATAGCAGAAGAATTTGATGGACTCCATGAACCACTAAAATTAACAAGTGGTATTTGCTTAAATGTTCCATCTTCAGTCATAAATGCAGAAATTGAATGAGATTGATCAACAATAATGCCGTTGGTTTTATCAATATACTTATTGTTTATAAGGTCAATATCTAAATTACCATCTGCACTTTTAAATACACCTTTTGTTGGATCTGACAAATCTTCATCATACCTTGATTTATCAATTTGAATTCCGGTACCTTTTATTTTTAATATACCATCATTGCCATCCGCTTCTAATTTTGATGATTTTACAGCAAGATCTCTAGCATTACAAAAATAAGTACCATCAGGGAGAAATATGTCTTCTGGAGATTCAGTACCTCTCGCAATAGCAGAGGCCAATGCTATGCTCAAAATCAAAGGAATTCCAACAAGACCAGCCATTTCTAAGCCATTGGCTAAATTTGTATTCTGAGACACAGCAACATACTCATTATTTACTGAGCCTAAGTTAGTTTCAGTATTTGCTTTATTTTTTTTCATCCTATTTTCATATTTAATATGCTTCTCTTCATTAATTGCCCTTTCAAAAAAATCATACTTTCTATTACCGAAAGAGAATACATTGGTATTGTTAATACTATTTAATACAGGACAATTTTTATTAGCAATATATGAATTAAAATTAATAATTGATACTTTCATAAGCAGATTTCCTTTCTTTATATATTTCCATGCATCATCTTCATTAAAGTGTTTTTTGCTACCTCATATGGAAAAAATATAGTATTTCGTTTAAGTTCATCACTTTTTCCATTAAAAATGTCATATCCGTATATATCTTTAAATTTGTATGATAATACTTCAAAGTTCAATATCAAAGAAGTATTATATTCTTTAAAGGGTAGGCCTTCATACTTAACAGTTTTTACGAATGAAGAATTAACATATTTATCAGCTGTATCTGGTAGTCGTATAGTTTTTATCAAATTTAGCTTTTCTGGTTTATTTAAATTTTTACAGTTTAATATTTCATAAGCTGTTTGTATTTTTATTGCAAAAGCTTTTTCTATATTAATTTTTGAATAACTATTAGCTATCTCTTCCAATAAAAAAACTTTGTTATTAATATCATCCAATTTTTTTGTATTATTTAGTTTATTTAAAAGATTATTTTTCAAATCACTTACTGCATAATCAGAAATAAGAGCAACAGTGTTCTTTCTTCTTTCATTTATTATTTCATTTACCTTATTTTTTATAAACAATTTATTATCTATACTGTATAAATCATTTTGAACAACAGATTGAGAAGAAAAAGATATATGAGAATTATTAAAATTTATATTACTTTTTACTAATGGTAAAATATTCATAATAAACTTTCTTTCTAGATTATAAATTTTTTTCTTGAATATAATGGTTAATAGCATTTGAATCGGTATATAAATTTGCCTTTTTATATGCGTCCATTAGAGTTACTAATATGCTTTTTATCTCCGGATTACTCAATGATTTTGAGTTATCTTCAATTTTTTTATTAAATTCGTCATAGAACTCATCTTTAATGTCCTTTTTTGCTCTATTTTTGGCTTCTTCAAGCATACTATCAAAATTTTCTGACATTGCGTTTCTTATATGGCTATATAAAATCGAATCTTGATTTTGTTTAAAGTTACTTTTTAAAGATCGTGTCACAGAAATACTTGATATATACATAAATTCTCCTTTACTAATAATTATGTATTAAATTTTTTTTAGAATATTGTTCAATAATATTAAAGGCAGTTGTTATTATACTGGGTACACATACTACAGGATGTTGAGTTATCAGATATGAAATTAAAGAATATACAATAGACGGCGATGATTTTTTGAGTGCTGTAAAAATTTTATCTATGTGAGATCTTGTCATTTGTATATTATTTGTATTTGCCGGTGAAGCGGCTATCATCTTATCCAGCAGTAAATTTATTGTTTTATATACATTTTCTGACAAATCCTTGTCTATAATTAATAATTTTATAACTTCATCCAATTTTTCTTGTTGTATGTAATTAGAATTATTTATAATATTAGACATATAAGAAAAATCTTTATCCATAACATCAAATAAATTATAAGTTTGTCCATTTAATTCAATTACTAAATTCTCTAAAATTTTTTCTGATTGTTTAGCTACATCATATTTGTCCGAAAGTTTTTTTACCGCACAATTAAATTGTTGCTCAACATATAATGGTTTAATATTTTCAAAAGCTTGCGATAATTCTTCATCAGTAAGATTATTTAAAAATGAAATTTTTTGTTTTTCATCAAATACAGCGGTATCATCCACAAATTGCTCTAGTACTAAATCACATAACTTTGACCCTTGTATTATTTTATTGTATATAAGACTTTTTTCATTCATTGCTCTTACATCTGAAATAAAATAATTTTTAAATGTATCATAGCTATTAAGCGTAATACGTTCATTATCTATTAATTTATCAATAATCACTTTACGTTGTTGATTGCTTGGAACATGTTTGTTTAAAAAATTACACAAACTTATAAATTCAGAAGAATCACTCTTAGTTGCCAAAAATACTTTTTGTTCTAATGTCACAATATCTGAATTGAAAAATGTATCTATTATTCCTGTTTTTAATAATTCATTTGTTTTCTTTTTATTATAAAAATTTTCTAAAACAATATAACTATTTTGTTTATTTTTTATTATATTTGGCAAATGTGTTGACTTCCATTGATTAACAGCAAAATTTAATAAGCTGTTATTCCATATTTCATTAGCAAGTGTAATGTTATTATTGTCTAAAGCTTCTGATAAATCGGCTAATTTTTCAAGACACTCTTTAACATAATCTGCATTATCGGCTGTCCTCAATGATTCATCTATTAAAGAAAATACTATATTTAATTTTTCATTAACATTTCTATTATTCGATGAAGAAAAAGGGTTTTGTTCAATCATTTGACTAAACAATTTTTCTGCAGCTTGTTCAAAAACCTTAATATTATTAATTACATTTTTAGCTTTTTCATTGGAATTATTCACAAATAATTCTGTAGCTAATGTTTTATCAAAATTCTTAAATTCATTGTTAAATTCTAAATTATTTGATTGTTTTTCTTTTTCAATTTTTATTTTCAAACTAATAATATTTTTTCTTACAAAACTGAGAGTATTCAATACAACTTGTTTTCTGAGATAGGAATCTTCATAAATTTCTTCTAGCAATTCATCTTGCAAATTTTCCCCCATGTCATCAATAAATTTTTGATTTAATTGGGATAAAAGAATACTTTTTAATGTTTTATCCTTTATTTTAAAATTAATAAATTTTTTATCATTTATTATTTTTTTAAATTCATCATCATCAACAACATTATCCTTCAAAATTTCAGACAATTTGTTTTTAATATTTAAAAGATTATTTAAAGATAAAGCCAAATCACTATCCTCTGTTTTAACTTGGATAGGGTGTAATAAGTTACAAAAATATGTTTCTATTGTTTTTATTGCTATGTCATCTATTGTCCCGCTATTTTTATATTTTTCCTTCAATTTTTTGTTGAGGATATCAATCTTTATATCATTGTTTAAAATATCATTGTTTCCCAAAAAGTCCAACCACAAATCCACTATATATTTATTTCCAATTTTATTAGTTAAAAACAAATTGGTATAAGAGACATCTCCTTTTGAAACTTTTTCTAAAGATTTAAGATTTTTATTAAAAAAATCATCATAAACATTTGCCAATTTTCGTTGATTTGTTCTATTTAAAAAATCTAAAATTTCCTGATTAAAATTTAAATATTTATCAATAAAACCTAATTTAGAAAATTTATCATAATTATCAGAAATTGAAAAATAATGTTTATCTAAAAATCGACAATCTTTCTCAAAGATTTTATGTATAGCTTTTTGTGCATATTTTTGTGGTGATAAATCCCTTTCAATTTCATATACAAATTCTGTTGTTTGGATTTTTAAAGCATCTGCACTCGATATATAATTACAAACAGGATTAATATTACCTTTAAAATTAGGTATATAAAAAACATTCAAATAATTGCTATTTTTTAATTCATTATTAAAATTTTTGTTATATTTGGTATTATCCTGAATATTATTGCACGTTGATTTGTGTATAATATTTGTTTTTTCCCTTATTGGAAGTACTGATGAAATCAACATAAAAATTTTTTATCCATATCTAAACTTATATGAATAAATGATAAAAAACAAATTGTTTGCTATTAAACTACGCATTAAAACACAATTTTTTACATTTGTTAATATTATTTGTTAAACAAAGCCGGTGACGGGGTTCGAACCTGCGACCTGATCATTACGAATGACCTGCTCTACCAGCTGAGCTACACCGGCGTCCACAAAACTAGTTATGTATAGATTTTAACTTATAAAAATTCAAATAATCAAGTACCATATCATTGTCAGACACAAAATGTACAGCCTGAGATGTTTTGTCAGGATAAATTCTGCTGCTCATAACAGCCTTTCCGTCCTGAGCAAAAACCTCTATGGAAGACTTGTCCACAAAAATATGAAGTTTTAACTTGTTATTAACTAAAGGCAGCTTGACCTCTCTTTCGCCGGTCAAACCCTGTCCTGATTTGTCACGATTGAGTTTTAGAACACCTGCTGTTTTGTCATAAACAAGAAGAGTTTCTTGATGTTGAGAAGCTCTGAGCTTTAATTCAAATTTTGAAGCCTTAGCCAAATCTGCCTGCAATTCCATCTCATAAACCTCGCCTTTAACATTGTTAAAAGACTTGGTTCCCTTAAAAGCAATATTTCTCAAACATTCAACATCTGTCCTTAAAGCCTTCAACTCAGCTACCGGAAGCGTAACAACACGACCGTTTACAATTTTCATTTCTCTAGGCAAACTCATCATGCCTGCCCAGCCGTGAGATTGTTCCGGCATTTTTGTATCCCACATATCGAGCCAGCCTATTATTACACTGCGTCCGTCAGGAGTTTTCATAACCTGAGGAGCATAAAAATCGAACCCGTAATCAAACAACCCGAAAGGACTTGACTGTTTAAATCTTCCGGAATTATAGTCCAATTTACCGACGAACCAGCCTGCCTGATACTTGTTCAAAAACTGTTTTCCGTTAGGCTTGATTCCCTGAGGAGAAATCATCAAAACATCTTCACCGCCCAGATGAGTAAAGTTTGGGCATTCCCACATATAGCCCATTTCGCCTTTTGAACCTATTGCAGTGATATTAATAAACACCCAGTTTCTCAAATCTTTGCTCTTGAACAATAACACAGCACCGTCTTTTGTTTTTTCATACTGAGTACCTATTAGCGCATAGTAATGTTCATCCTGCATCCATACAAAAGGATCTCTAAAATCCGCTCTGGAAAACACATAAGAAGAATAATGCGGAGCCATTTTTATAACAGGGTTGTTAGCAGATTTGCCAAAATTTATTCCGTCTTTACTTATCGCAAGGTTCTGTGTTTGATGTTTTTCTACCTTGTCATTAACTTTATTTTCGACATTGCCCGTATACAAAAGGCTCAAAATACCGTCATGTACAATAGCAGAGCCTGAAAAAACACCGTTTTTGTCATAATCTTCTGACGGAGCAAGAGCAACCGGCAAATATCTCCAGTTTACCATATCAGGGCTGGCAGCGTGACCCCAGTGCATATTTTCATGTTTTGCGGAATATGGATTGTGCTGATAGAAAAGGTGATACTCTCCATTAAAAAATATCATTCCGTTCGGGTCATTCATCCAGCCGGCCTGCGGTGCAAAGTGGAAAGACGGATACCACTGTGATTTATTCACAGCTTTATTTTTTGCAGTGTCTTTTAATGCTGCGGTTGCTTTTGTAACAAGCTGCTTATGAGAGGCATTGTCAGCCAGAGCATTGCTTTGAAAAGACAAAAAAATTGCTACTACCAAAATCACAGACCAGAAGGATTTCATAACCTTTTCTCCTTATGCATAGAACGGATTTATAATAACACAAAAATATTTTATTTATTTAAAAATTTAAATCATAAATTTTTTAAATGCAGGTGACGGCTTGTGATAATTCATCACAGAAGCTGCAGCTGCCTGTACATTTTTCTTTTCTTTGTTATAGCGGTATCTTGTAAAGGCATTTGATACACCCGCAACAAAAAATCCCATAAAACCTATGCTGAAAAGGAACGGAACACCGGAGATAAGAACTTTTTGTTTTGCCAGTTTTTTAAACTCGGATTCTACAGTGGTTTTGTTCTTTTTAGCGAGTTCTTTTGCTATTGCTTCGAGTTTGTCAAAAGTGGGAGTTTCCAGATTTTTGCCTATTAGCGTTTCTTTGCATTTGCCGGACTTTTTAAGCAGTTTTTTAAAGCCTTTTTCAAACAATTCAGAACCGGTAATTATATAAAAACCTACAACAGGGAATCTGAAGAGAGTTTCTAAAAAGTTTTGTTTGCCTCTGTCTTTTGATGCGCCAAAATATCCTGCACCGCCTACAACAACGCAAGAAGTCAGCTGTCCTTTGCTCAAGACAAGTTTTCCGTTCTCAGAAGCAAAATCCAGAGAAAAATATTTATTAAAAAAGTTTTTTGCCTTTTCATTTTTAGAAAAGAACTTTGACCCCGGAGCGAGAATAGTTTCGGAAATATGCTGCAGAGTTTTAGAATTTGCGCCTTTTTTTGCTATCAAAACACCCAGCCCCAAACTTCCTAAAAAAACAGCTGCTGCACGTTTAATATTTTTTATTGCACTTTTTTCCACTCTTGTTTGTACTGACTTGTCTTCTTTTTCCTTTGTAAGGTTCGCAATATTGTTAAAATCGCCTTTTTTAAAGACTTTAAGCGTCATTAAATTTTTAAAATAATTTAAAGTAAACTCCGTCAAAGGGATAAGAAGCGCACTCAGTGCAATGGCTGCTTTTACAGGAAGAACCTGTTTTGAAAGAGAATTTTTTTGTTCCATCAAAGTTGTTGCACTTGCGGCAACCATCTTTTTTGCCTGTGCATTTAAATTTTTTGAAAAAACTTTTCTTGAAAGTTTTTCTCCAATCAAGGCAGGGACAAAATATACAAGAGCGCTTTCAGAAAGTTCCAAAAAAGTATTCTCTGCTAAATCGGCCTTGCTCCTAGCAAAAACAGCTTTTGGGACAAGACAGGTGCCTGTGTCTTGAATAAAACGGGAAGTCGACAGTCCTGAGGGCTGTTCATTTTGGTTTATAAATTTTGCTGCTGTTCTTAAAGGTTGTGCCAGTGTATTTATTAATGTGATAGACATTATTGCGATTCCTTATAACTTAACTGTGACTAAAGAGCTTAGTACAGGTTAAATTATAAAAATCAAAATTGAAATAATTGAAAGACACTCGAACCTGTACTATTAATACAGGCGCCACCAACAATTATTCAATTTTAAATTATTAATGCTGTTCATAATTCAACTATACTGTCAACACTAAAATCCGTCAATAAGAAAATTTGCTACTATTAACAAAATTACAAATTGATTTTTAACAAAAATACATTATTATAAAATTATGAAGAAAATACTATTACTATTATTCTTATCCTCACTACTTTTCAGCACGGCTGCATTTGCCGCAACCGACTATGCAACTCTGTATGAAAAAGCACAGGTTCCGGATTTTGAACTGGTACACAACATTGACCCGTACCAGAATGAAGACTATCAAAAATATGCATGGTCGCCGTTTCCGCTGTTTAGACTGAGTTCTGATGTTTATTTTAAAAATCAGACAATCCCTGCAGGCTATTACATACTCACACCACGTGTAATGAAAGATAGGGATTATGTATTCTTTAAAGAAGCGGGAAAAGTTAAATATATAATACCGGTTGTGAAAAAAGAACTTGTTCCTGTAGACTTTTATCACAACAATCTGCCTACACCAAAACTCACAAAATGGCAGGGATTTTGCAAAAAAGTCAGAGATGGATTTTACACGGTATTTCGCAATTCTTCCAGAAAAGCTCCGCCGCCTAACTCATACATAATTACCGAAAATATCGAAGGGAATATGTACCTTATTGTACTTTATTACGGAGATGTAAAGTATTATATGGTGTTCAAATCCAATAAAGATTAATTTCATATAGTCAACTGACTCCGACTACTTGTAGAACCTGTGCATTTGGCAAGTCCGTTTTGTTAAACAAGTCCGGCACAGGCAACAAGTGCATGGGGTCACTTCCGCAAAATGCTAGACTTGGCGTCACTCGCACTCCGTGTACACTTCTACAAGCGAAGCCGCCTCAGACAATCTAATCATCAGCTTTTTCAGGCAGTGCAACCTGTGCAAGATTTGCTTTTTGCAGTTTGCGTTTGTACAACAGCAAAAGCGGTATACAAACAAACGTCACAATCCCCCAGACCCTGAAAGTTTCTATATATGCACACAGCGTCGATTGCTGTATAAGCTGGTTGTATAACATCCCCTGTGCTTTTTGAAACGCAACCGCATACACTTCATACTGGCTAAAAAAAGAGGTTAGGGCAGAAAGTTTTTCTGCATAAGAAATATTATTCATGTCCAAAAAGCCTACCATATTGTGCTGAAAAGCCTGTGAATATCTGGACACCATTGTTGTCACAAGTGATGTACCAATAGCCGCACCGAGGTTTTTTATAAGATTCTGCACCCCGCTGGCATTTGTCATCTGCGCATTAGAGATAGTTTCCATAGATGCTGTTGTCAAAACAGTAATTGTTAAACCGACTGAAAAACCAAAAATTATATTAGGAATAACAATATTAATCATAGAAAACTCAAGATTCAAATGCCCGAACATCAGTCCGGAAACTCCGAGCAATGTAATTCCTATTGCAGTAAACACCCTAAAATCCAGCACTTTATTCATAACGCTGTAAAGAAAAATTGCAGCAACAGAGCCAAAGCCTCTCGGCATCAGAGAATACCCGCTCCAAAACGCATTGTACCCCATAAGATTCTGCAAAAACAGAGGCATAATAGTAGTCGATGCATACAAGACCATATTTGCTATTACAAGGATAACTGTCCCGAGTAAAAAGTTTCTGTCTTTAAAAACCTTTAAATCAATGATGGAATTTTTTTGAACCATTTGTGAATAAACAAAAAGCACCATAGCGACCATTGAAATTCCAAAAGTCCAGCATATCCACTCAGAACCGAACCAGTCTGCGTTGTTGCCCTTGTCTAGAAAGACCTGAAAAGTAACGAGCCAAACAGTAAGCAGCGCAAAACCGATATAGTCAATTTTGGCATTGGATTGTTTTCTTGCATAAGGCGGGTCAAAAATCCAGAGTTTTGATGTAACAGCAGCAAGAATACCAAAAGGAATATTAATAAAGAAAATCCAATTCCAGGACCAGTTGTCAGTGAGCCAGCCGCCCAATATAGGCCCTATAACAGGCGCAACAACAACGCCAAAGCCAAAAATAGACATTGCGAGCGCACGTTTTTCCAGAGGAAAAGCCTCGAGCAAAATCGCCTGAGAAACAGGCAACAGCGCACCGCCGCCCAGACCCTGTAAAATTCTCGAAAATATCATCATCTCTAAAGATGTGGACATGCCGCACAGCAATGATGCAACAGTAAAAAGCAAGATACAAAAAATAAAAAATGCTTTTCTGCCAAAAAACTTTGAAAACCAGTCAACAGAAGGCACAACTATACCGCTGGCAATCAAATAACTGGTCAATATCCAGGTAGCCTCATCATTGCTGGAAGAAAAACTCCCTGCCATTTGCGGCAGTGCAACGTTTGCAATCGTACCGTCCAGCACAAATATAAAAGTGGCAGTCATTACGGCTATTGTAGTGAGCCACGGGTTTATCTTCGGTGTATCATCTATTGTTTCAATATTTTCCATACTCTATTCTGCTTTTTATATATTTAGCTATTCCAGAGCATCCATTATTACAGAAAGTTCAGTTAATAATATATTATAATTTTAAAATTATAGTCAACTGTTACTTTTTTACGCTATAATATGAGTTATGGATAAAAATGAAGAATTAAAAATTGTTGAAGATATGCAGGCAGTTGTTGAACAAATGAAGGCCGACGACATTGAAGAAAATCCGGACTGTGAGTTTGAGATGTTTGACTGCCAGTGCTGCGGAGAAGAAAAATCTATTGCCGGTTCTGTTGTTTATGACGGAATCAGAATCTGCAATGATTGCGTTTTGTATGCAGAAACAGGATTTGCTCTTGGCAAAATCAATTGTATACAAGACCTGATAAAAAATATGGAAGACAAAAAACTAGAAGCACAATGTAATTTTATTAAACAAGATGAAATTGAACACAATAACTGATGCGGAAAAGAAAATATTTGACAAAATTTTTGGCAGGTTAACCATACTTGACAGATATATTTTGCTGCAGGTATTGGAAATTTTTATAATGGGTATTGTTATTTTTACCTCTATTATTTTTGCGTCAGATACGTTTATTACCCTCATAAAACAAATTACCCTGTACGGGATTCCTTTTAATATAGCACTGATGATTGTACTGCTCAATTTGCCTCAGGTTATTGTTATGGCAATACCTATGAGTGTACTGTTTTCTACAGTTATGACACTCAACAGGTTGAGTCTTTCTTCGGAAATCACAGTAATGAGAGCCTGTGGTATAGGGCTAAACAGAATAGCAAAACCTATTTTTATCTTTGCTACAACAATGACCCTTTTGACCTTTATAGTAAACGAAACAATCGTACCTATTACAAACTCTCAATCAAAGACTCTTGCTGTATGGGCATTGGGACAAAAAAACATACCTAACGGAAAACAGAATTTTACCTTTAAAGAAATAAAAGAAGATGAAAACGGACACAAATCGATGAAAAGGTTGTTCTTTGTACAACGCTGCGAAGACAATACCCTTAAGAATGTTTCCGTTGTTGATTTTTCTAACGAAAAAACGATTCAGGTTATACAATCACAAACGGGAAAAACAAGTCCGGAAGGCTGGCAGTTTAACAGAGGGGCTGTTTATACCATCAATAAAGACGGAAAAATCCTAAACACAACATGGTTTGGACAATCAATAGTTGATTTTGGTATGGATGTAAAAGATGCCCTCACAGAAGAAGAGGCAACACAATACAATGTTATTGCGCTGTGGAAATACGTAGAAAAGAATGCCAAAAAGGCAGACCCGAAAACGCATTCAATATTCAAAATCGAACTGCACAACAAATTTGCCTTCCCGATTACCACTATTGTACTCGTTTTATTAGGTGTTCCGCTGGCTATCACCCCGCCAAGAGTGCGTTACAACAGAGGTTTCTTATTCAGTATTTTAATTATATTTTTATATTATCTTTTAAGAGCTTTGTCCATATCACTGGGCGAAACTATGGCAATATCGCCATTCCTCGCAGCGTGGATACCCAATATCATACTAACGATACTGGGCTGGATTTTGTATTACAGAAAAGTTTATACAATTACCTAAAGAAAAAAGCTTTAGAAATTTTATAAAATAGATTTTACCTGTTTTACAACATTGTCGACAGTAAAGCCGAATTTTTCAAACAGCACTTTTGCAGGAGCAGAAGCACCGAATGTGTCCATTGTAACTGTTTTTCCGTCGAGTCCGACATATTTGGCCCAGCCAAAAGAAGAAAGAGCCTCAACAGCAACTCTTTTTCTGACTGCTTTTGGCAAAACAGCTTCTCTGTATTCCTGAGGCTGCGCATCAAAAATTTCCATAGAAGGCATACTAACAACACGCACATCTATGTTGTCTTTCAACAGTTCCTGACGTGCCTTTATTGCAAGTTCAACCTCAGAACCAGACGCTATGATAATAGCATCTGGAATAGCTTTTGTTTCATTTTCTATGATATAAGCACCTTTTAGCGCACCTTCTTTTTTAGAATTAGCGCACACAGGGACATTCTGTCTTGTCAGAATGAGTGCGCACGGTGTTTTTTTACTGTTCAGTGCATAATACCAGCCCGCAGCTGTTTCTGTAGAATCTGCCGGTCTAAAAGTAGTAAAATTCGGCATAGAGCGCAGCATAGCAAGCTGTTCTACAGGCTGATGGGTAGGCCCGTCCTCACCGACACCGATACTGTCGTGAGAGAATACATAAGTCAAAGGCAATTCCATTAAAGAAGACAGTCTTGCCATTGGTTTTAGATAATCACTGAACACAAAAAATGTTGCGCAGTAGACTCTCAATCCGCCATACAACAGCATTCCGTTGGCGATTGCTGCCATAGCCTGCTCACGCACGCCAAAGTGGATATTACGTCCGCTGTAATCCTCAGAACAAAATGTTCCTGCATCTTTAAGATAAGTTTTGTTTGAAGGTCCCAAATCAGCACTTCCGCCCATAAGGTTCGGCAAAATATCTTTGACCTTGTTCAAAATATTACCGGAAGCCGCTCTTGTTGCACAAGCAGAATCGCCTGCTTCCCAGAAATCCTGATTGCTAATAAGATTTGAGGCAGAATTTTCATCATGGTATTTATCCCAAAGAGCCTTCATTTCAGGGAATTTTATACAGTAATCAGCAAACAGCCTGTTCCATTCATCTTCTTTTTCTGATTTTTGCAGTGCAATTTTCTTGCAATTTTCATATACATCTTCCGGAACAAAGAAAGGTTCTTCATACTCCCAGCCAAGGCATTTTCTCATTTCTACGATATTTTCTTCGCCGAGAGGTTCGCCATGGGAGTTTGCTTTGCCCTGTTTTGCAGGACAGCCGTAACCTATTTGGGTTTTTACAGTAATGAACGAAGGTTTTGTTTTTTCAGCTTTTGCCTGTGCAATAGCCTTTCCTATTGCAGCCATATCAGTTCCGTCCTCTACTGTTAAGGTCTGGAATCCGAATGCCTGCATACGTTTTTCAACATCCTCGGTAAAGGTCAAATCACTAGACCCTTCGATAGTGATTTTATTGCTGTCATAAAGGACAATGAGTTTGTCCAGCTTAAGAGTGCCTGCCATAGAGAAGGCTTCTGATGAAATTCCCTCCATCATACACCCGTCGCCGCACAGCACGTATGTATAATTGTCAACAATCGGAAACTCCGGCTTGTTAAAAACAGAAGCTATATGAGCCTGCGCCATTGCCATACCAACAGCCATACCAATACCTGCACCCAGCGGGCCTGTTGTAGCTTCAACAAACGGTGTGTGCAAATACTCGGGGTGTCCCGGAGTCTTTGAGCCGAATTGACGAAAATCCTTTATATCCTGCAGCGAAATTCCGCAGCCAAAAAGATGATTCAACGCATACAAAAGAGCAGAGCCGTGTCCTGCGGACAAGATAAATCGGTCACGATTTGCCCAGTATGGATTTTTATAGCTAAAATTGAGATAGTTTCTAAAAAGTTCATAAGCCATAGGTGCAGCACCTAACGGTAATCCCGGATGTCCTGAGTTTGCTTTTTGGATTGCATCTGCCGCCAAAATGCGTATTGCATTGACGGTCTTTTGTTCAATGTTTGTCATTCTTGTCCCTTCTTAAAAAATGTAAACTAATCTCAATTTTAATATTTATAATAATAGCATTTTTCGCAATATTTTTATACATATTATTGGACTAAATTAAAAATTTCGAATAATATTTTTATCTCTCAATTACAAAAACTGCCTCTTCGCAAAGAAGATTCGTCAAAAATCCGGTAAACGGATTTTTGCTGATTTTACCTCTTTTTATATAAACCTGTTTTTTGATATTTATATTTCGCTGTTTGCAAAAATCAAAAAAATCCTCTACTGTCAAAAGGTGAATATTAGGCGTGTCATACCAGCAAAACGGAAGCATTCTGGATTTTGGCATACGGCCTTTAAAGAAAAGATAGAATCTTACTCTCCAGTATCCGAAATTCGGAAAACTAACCACACACTTTTTTCCGACTCTGAGCATTTCTTCTATTACATAATCAGGTTTTTCAGTTGATTGCAGGGTCTGGTTTAGTATCACATAGTCATACTCATTGTCCATAAATTCTTTTAGCCCCTCATCAATATCGCCCTGTACAACTGACAGGCCTTTTTGGATAGAAGAAATAACATTGTTCTGGTCAATTTCTATACCTGAGCCGCTGCAGTGCTTTTTATCAATAAGCATTTTCAACAAACCGCCCTCACCGCAGCCCAAATCCAAAACTCTGGAGCCTTTTTCGATAAATTCTGTTATGACAGAATAATTTACGTGTAAAGAGTCTTTTGTATCAGTCATTTGGCTCCCCCTTTGCAAGAAAACTTTTTACAATTTTGGTCTGTGTTTCAAACTCTAACAAAAATGCATCATGCCCGCAGGGAGATTCTATCTCGCAAAAAGATACATCTTTTCCGGCTTTGATAAGAGCCTGAACAATTTCTTTTGACTGTGATGTTGGGAATAACCAGTCCGAAGTAAAAGACATCACAAGAAAACGTGCGTTTGTTTTTTCAAAAGCATTTTTTAAAGAGCCATGTTTTGCCGCTAAATCAAAGTAATCCACGGCTTTTGTAATATACAGATAGCTGTTTGCATCAAATCGGTCAACAAACACTCGCCCCTGATGCTCAAGATAGCTCTCTACCTGAAAATCCACATTAAAGTCAAAATTTGGCCTGTCACTGTGCTGGAATCGTCTGCCAAATTTATTGTGCATGGATTCTTCGCAAAGATATGTAATATGCCCGACCATTCTTGCTATAGCGAGTCCTCTTTCCGGCTGTTTTTCTTTGTCGTAGTAATCCCCGTTGTTAAAATCAGGGTCGGACAAAATAGCATTTCTGCCAACTGCATTAAAGGCAATACCCTGTGCTGTCAAACGGCTTGTCGAAGCTATAATGATTACGGCATCCACCATATCCGGATATGCAATAGACCACTCCAATGCCTGCATTCCTCCCATAGACCCGCCTGCGACAATAAGTTTTTTTACTCCGAGAAAATCAACCAGTTTTTTTTGAACTTTCACTGCATCTTCAATTGTAATTACAGGAAAATCCAGTCCGTAAGGTTTGCCGGTGTCAGGATTTATGGAACAGGGGCCTGTCGTGCCGCTGCATCCGCCCAGCATATTCGAGGAAATTACAAAATATTTGTTTGTATCAAATGCCTTGCCAGGGCCGACCATATCATCCCACCAGCCGGGCTTTTTGTCATTTTCGCTATTATATCCAGCTGCATGGGCATCGCCTGTAAGTGCATGCAGCAGCAATATAGCATTGTCTTTTTGCTCGTTTAAGACTCCATAAGTTTCGTACGCAACCTGAACAGGCCCTAACTGCACGCCTGACTCAAGTTGAATTTTTTCCTCTATGGTAAAATACTCTGTCTTTACAATCCCGACAGAAGCAGGATTTTTCTCCATAAATCTTTGCCTCATTCTTCCCTTACGGCCTGAACAGAATCATAGCACAAAGTTTAGTCGGTTATGCATTTTGAACAAAAAAAGATTGCACTTTTTTACGACAAATTATTATACATTGGTCTATTTTTAATTTTGCAAAAGGATTTTAGACTGATAAAGGATATCACAGAGAGGAGTCTTGTAATGCTTACTGAAAGATATATAGACGGCATAAATCAACGATATCAGGCAGAATTCAACAATGTAAGTAAAGAAATTTTGCCGTGGCTGGAAGATGTTGCCGTCGAAAACAACTGCAAAATCGATAGAAAAGAATGGAAAAGTAAATATAACAGTTATGTAATATACGACTATGAACCCTTTTGCTCTGACGGATTTGAAATAAATCTCGTTGTATCATCCTTTAGCAAAGAACACCTTGATTTTTTAAAATACTTGTACGAAAACAAGGTAAACACAATCGAATACCTGAACAATTGTGTAATAAATTAACCAACAAAGGGCCTTTTAAATACAAGGCCCTCATTATTTAAAAACAACAGCATCTTCTCTAAGCTGGATTGTAAAAGGTGAATTTTTAGGAATAGTAATAGATTTTCCCTTATAAAAAATAGCAAGAACCGGTGAAAGTGCCAGATTCACTACATAAACAACTGTCCCCGTAACAAAAGAAAACGGAGTAAGAATAATTTCAACACCGCTGTCATTGCGGGCCAGATTGCAGGTCACTTTCCACATCTTTTTAAAGAACTTTGTACCGGGTTTCATAGCTTTTGGAATGCTTTGAAAATACATGCGTTTGCCCTTGATATTGTTAAAAAATATACGTTTGTCATTAGCAACGCTGACCTTTGCATCTATTTCATAAGTTTTGCCTTTATAAACCATCTGGTCCACATTTATTACAATCAGACCGCCATTACCTGTAATATAAGGCGGGTGAGTGTTTGAAACTCTGCCTCTAAAAACAGTACCTGACGGGATGGTGATATAGGTAGCAGTTTCAGGATACACACTGACAAAACTTATTCTTGACCCTTCTGCTGTTCTGTCAGATACGGTCTGTTGAAGTCTTACTTTGAATTTTTTACCTTTTGGAATTACGTAAGAATTTGTGTTTATATTGCTTTTAGAGATTGTGTTATTTTTAACAGCAGGTGTTTTTGGGACTACAACAGGCTGCTGGGTAATAATTTCTTTTGGCGCATTGGCAGGCTGAGTATGTTTTTGCACTTCTTGCTGCACAGCTTTTTGGGTTGCTGCTTGTGTAACCGTTGAATTTTTTGAAGGAGTAGCTACCTGTGACGGAGTGGACGACGGCGCAAAAGCATCTATTCCGCTTGGCGGCAGCACTGTATCAAACTCCGGAAGCTCCGGCAAATCCGGCAGTTGCTCTTCTGCTATTACTTTGCAGCAGGGAACAATCTGCATTAAAACAAATACACCCAGAACTAAAAGTACACCAAACTTTTTAAAAATTTTATTTTTAAGACAGCTCATATTTTTATCATAAATCGACATAAATATGAAAGAATCCTTAAAAAATACGAAATTTTTATTACAAATCAGCCCTGCACATATTATGCAAGGCCGATTTAAAAACTATTTAAACATATTATATGCAGCTGATGCGCCAATACCGCCTTTTTGAACAATATCACAACCGCCCGGAGCATATTGAGGAATTGTTGTATAATTACCTTTTAGCTGTATAGGCCAAAGGTCATGACCCCATTTATTCGGACCTTTTTTGCCGTTAACATCAACAGCCATAAGCTGCGCACTGCTGTATACAAAGATAATTGTACCGTCATCCAGAACAAAAGCCGGTCTTGTTTTAATATTTGCCTTTCTAAAATTACCACAGCCGCTAGTTGCTTTATTAACATCCACATCTCCGGCATCCGGATGGCTATCTTTATAATTTGTGTCATTACCGTCATACTCAGGCAAGCAGCCGTCACTATAGCCGCTGGCACACTCTTTTTGAACCAAAAGATTTTTCTTCATAAATGCAAGCAAATCACCGCATTGTGTAAAGCTGCCGTTGTAATCACTCGGCAATGGATCACCATTGTTCAACTCATATTTTTTGCAATCACCGCTTTCTGTCCACTCAACACAACGTCCACCGCCATAAGGATTTTTATCCCAGTAAAAACATCTTGGCTGAGGCAAAAATCTTGTTTCTGCAACAGAACGTTCAACAGTTTCGTTTAATACGGTAATAATTCTGCGATAAGCAATAGCGTTTGCTTTTTGCTGCGAGTTATTCATTATAACAGGAATTGTTAATGCGGCTATAACACCGAGAATTGTTAATGATATAAGAACTTCTGCTAATGTAAATGCTAATATTTTTTTCATATTTTTCTTCACTTTACAACTATCCATTACTATTTCAGATTATAACATTTATTATATGAGTTCTCAACTCATATACATTATTCTGACCAACACAAAACAAAATAGCAAAAATATTTTTGTTTGTGTTTTACTGCTAATATGATTGGTGCAATTTTATCGACGATTGCGGGAGCAGGTCTGGAAAAGCAATACAAGACTGCGTCTTTGCCATCTTCAAAAAACAAAAATATAAAAAGCAGCATGCCTGCTGCAACAAAAAATAATGTATCAAACAGCTTTGCAATGTTTGATGCAAACCGTGCTGCACTGAACAAATCACTAATTTCCTTCAAAGGTTATTACGGCGACAGCCAGCCATTAAAAAAACTTTTCTGGATATCCACAGGCAGAAACGATGTATATGAAGACAACTGGACAAACAATCATCTATATCAAGTCGGTACAAAAAAAATGGGTAAATGCCAGACCGCAAGAGCTTTTGAGAAGAAGCACGGAACAAATGCTCCAATCATTATGCACATTAATAAAACCGAATGAACAATACCCGGGATTTCCGCCTTATATACCTTCCCCAAATTTTGGCGACAAATGGGGCAGACACGCAAACTATATAGAAATCAACCCGAGAATTGTGGCAACCTATCACAACAACAGCAACAGGCTCACCGACGGACTGCTCAACACAATGAAACTTTTACCGGCAATCCCGACCTCTCCGGGGCCTTTTGCAAACTGTATAATGCTTTCACAGCTTTATCCTTCCCTGTATGGCGACGGATATGAAGATGCCGCTTCTTTGTATTGTGCAAACCTTCATAAAGGCATAAGCCAGACTCTGACTGCTGACGGCTTGTACAACAAAATGGGTGCTGATGAACAGGTAAAAGCTTTTAATGACATGGCACACCTGCTCGGGTTCAAAACAGGCTTTAGAATGCCTTTATCTGCCGGACAGCTGAGGGTAAAAGACCGCGAATTCAACTGGTATAAAGACGAAAAAGCCTTTATTGACGCCTGTGTCTGGGGAATAGAACTCGGATTTGATGCGATTTATTTTGACAGTGCAAAGCACATAAAAGACAGAAACGGATATATTGGCGTCGGGGATTTGCCCAGCCACGGTCAAATGGCGTACATTCTATACAAAATAAGAGAACAAACAGGAAGACACGACATCTCTTTTGTCGGAGAAAAATGCAACAACGACTGGGATTTTAAAAACATGGGCTACACAGCCGGCACCGACTGGGGAAGAGCTGATGATTTTTCCAGCGTAAGATATGAAGCTGAAAACCAGAAATATTCAAGAGAATATGCAGCAGGGCCTGAGGTTTCTAACGACAATGATATGGGCTGTACAAAGTATGAGGCAGGAAAAAGGCTCAACAGGATAAACTCATGCCTGTTCGGATACAATTACAAAGAGGATAAACTGCCATCTTATATGCAGCTTACAGACATTTTTCCGCTTTCACCGTACACAAACACTCACGAGCTGATGATGGGTGCAAAAAAAATGGAAGCCTACGACGCATGGACAAAATGCGAAAGACACTGGGACGGAGTTTTTGACTCTGATCCGGCGGCTTATGATTACACTAACAATGTTTATCACATTTTTGAAAATGTAATAAGAACAAGAAATTAATTACTTTAAGTCATAATGCGGTCTGGTAAAGATATGGAGTCTTGTCGGAGGCCAGAATAAAAATACGGCTCTTCCGATAAAACGTTCTTTTGGTAAAAATCCCCAGAATCTGGAATCCTGAGAGTTTCCTCTATTGTCACCCATCATAAAATAGTTGCCTGCAGGAATTTTCATAGGGCCGCAAAACATTTCAGAGCTGCATGGGATATAATCATCAGGACTCATTATATAAGGCTCATTTAACGGTTCGTCATTAATATAAACTTCGTATGTTCCGTCCACGTGTTCTTTTACTTCAAGTTTGTCACCGGGTACACCGATAACTCTTTTTATATATGCAACATCTTTGCAGAAAAATCCGGTCAATCTTTCTATCACGGAAAGAGGATCTGTTTTTATATCTTCTTCAGGCGGATAAAAGACCATAATATCGCCTCTTTTTGGAGCAGAATAAAAACGGGAAAACCTTTCAACAAAAATCCTATCGCCTTCTATCAATGTCGGACGCATTGACGCAGAAGGAATCCATCTGATTTCGCCTATAAAAAATCTTATTATAACTACCATAACAATTACAAAGACAACTGTTTCTACAGTTTCTTTAAGCATTGCTATAAATTTTTCCTTTTTTGTCAGCTCTTTTTGAGGCTGTGGTTGTTTTTGTTCCGTATTATCCATCATTACTGTTTATTTTGCCTGAATATAAATTACACAAATCTATGATTGCTTTTTTATAAAGATTATCCTCAAGAAAAGATATATTTTCAATAGCCAAGTTCAGGTAATTTTGCGCAAGTTTTTTTGATTTTGGCAGCGCATCACAATTTTTGTCCTGTCTGATTGTTTTCACGGCGAGTGCAATATTGTTGATAGCAGCAGTTTCATTTCCTAATTTTTGCTGTGCATAATATATAAAAGGTGCGCTAAAATCCCCGTTATGAGCGTCTTCATTGACTTTATCCGGGGTATTAAAGTTTTCTATGTCATTCAAAATCTGAAAACCTATACCGAAATTGTCAGCAAAATTTTTTATATTATCCTTTATTTCTTCAGGATAATTTATGTCATCTTTTAGAGAATAATATACAGACAACAATCCCGCCTCAAAGAGTCTTGCGGTTTTATCTTTTGATTTTTTCACATAATCTTCTATGGAAAATAATTTAAAACGGTTAAAATACTGGTTGAGTTCGCCAAGGATAATTTTGGACACAGCTTTTGAATGAAGTTTTCGGATTTCATCATCAGAAATATCAGACATAATATTTAAAACTTCACTCAAAAGATAATCCCCGGCAAGAACGGCTAGTTTGCTGTCATAGTCAAAGTTCAAAGTTTTTTTGCCTCTTCGTATTGCGGCACAATCTATAATATCGTCATGTATAAGGGTTGCATTATGTATAAGTTCATTTATGACCGCTAGTTTTCTACACTCCGAATCAACATCATTTCCCAATGCTCTCGCAAACAAAAATATCAAAACAGGTCTGAGCCTTTTGCCTTTATTAGACAAAAACTCTTTTATGATAGGCAAAATCTGGCTATACTCGCCTTTTTGTTCTTTCTCCTGTTTTGAAAAATATTTTAAAATTGTTTCTTCAAACAATTCCAAATCTTTTTGAACAGGTAAGATTATTTTTTTATAATTGTCGTTAAAAGCCAAATCCGCCAATATATTACACCCCTGTATTTTTTTCAATTATAACATAGCAAAATTTTTTATTTTCAAGTTTTAGCACAAATATGTTAAACATATCTACTGCATCAATGTACAATAAACAAACCCCGCCTGTTGCTTTCAAAGCACATATGGCCTATACACAAGTGCATAAAGATGACGGAAAAACAAAAAACGTCAACAATTATACTGCCTTTATGCGGGACTTTTCCACACTTGAATTTACAAAAGATTATTTAAAAAAATACTTTCCTAACGGCACAAACATTGCAGAATTCGGCTGTTCATTAGGGCAGAAGAGCTACAGTCTGCTTATTGTCCTTGATGAAATAAATAAAAATAAAAAATATAAAATTACGGGCTATGATTTTCCCGAAGTTATAAAACAAATAAACGAACACGGAAAACCTCTATACGGTGTTTCTCAATATTCAGAAGAAGAACAGATACTCTTCCCGACATATCCTGAAAAATCAGTATTTATAGAAAAGCCGGTAAAAAAAGAAACAGCAGATTCTATAAGAGATAAATTTTATACATACTTTAATACATTTATACCTTATTCTTATTATGGAGAGGGGCTAAAAAACCATTACAACAAATTGTTTGATAAAAACAATATTGTTGTAACACCAAACAAACAAAAAACAAAAGATTTAATTCAATTTAAATCCGGAAATATAAAAGATATAGACAAAATTCTAGAACCTAAAAAAACAGGGGTTGTTATATTCCAAAACGCTCTTTATCATATTTTGAGCAAGAGTGATGACTATGATTTTGAACTATCCAGCCTAACTAACATAAGTGAAGCTGAAGACATATTCAAAAAAATAAATAAAGTTTTGCCCCAAAACGGACTTTTTGTTTTAGGAGTACTGCCGTCAGACCATATTTATTCTTTTGAACTTGAAGATGAAACTCATCTGAAATATATCAACAACAAACAGGTAAGAGTATTTGACACATCTCCAGTTCATATTGCATTAAGAGAAAATGGATTTGAGCCTGCATATTACTGTCTGATACCTTCACACAAAGCGTATATACGCTACAGGGATATCTATCTGCCTGCTGCATGGAAAAAAGTACGTGACGTAAAATAAAAGCTAAGCAACAGAAGCCGAATTCAAAATCTGTCTGTTATAATAATCGACTCTTGCACCCCAGCTGCTATTTAAACCATCCGGATCGTTATCAGCTCCTATTGGACAATATGTTTGGAAAACCTGTGAAATTGACCTCAATCCTTGACCGATATAATTTCTTTTTAAATTGCTGGCCATTGCTTCCAAGCACTCGTCGACACTGTCAAATGTTGCCAGTTCTTTAAAACCGCTCGAGGCAGACATAACACCGCCGACATTATTTTTGTTCTTGGCTGCATCACTTGTACCGTTTGCGCTTTCGTGTATTGCAATTGCTGCCAGGATAGAGGCACTGACTCCGTATTTTTTCTGCAGTTCAAGGAGTTTTTCACCCTTTCCTTTTAAGACACCGTCCAGATGTTTGTCCAAATCTGCGGCCGTACCTTTAAATTCCGTTGAAATATCATAATTGTAGTTGCCGTAATTTGCACCGGAAAAACTAAAGGTATCCATTGCAGCTGTTAATGATTCCAGATTTTTTGCGAATAAGGACTGCTGCTGATTATAAAGACCCAGCACAGTTTCAAACATTTTTGATAAATCTACATTCGGAAATCCAAAATCCATAGGCGGGATAATCGTATAATTCGAATAATCCGGCAATGCATAAGTATTAAACATGCCGGGTGCCGTCATGAAATTATAGTTAAAATTCATATTTCCTAACGAATCAAAACTCATAGAAAATCCCTTTAAAATATCCTTATATATATAAAAACATTTTAAAGGGAAAAATTGCCTGTAAAAAAACAAATTAAATCTATTCTTGAGCGAGCTTGTCCGCCAGAGGTGTAACAAGCGTGCCGTTTAAAGATTTGTCGATTTCTTTCAGTTTTTTGGAAATAATTTCCATCTCATCTGTCCAGACAAAATTGTCCAGAACATATTTTTCGCCTGCGGCAAAATCTTTGGACAGCTGGACTCTTACAATTTCTGCAAGCATTTTTTGTGCAGTCGTAACCATTTTGTCCATATTAATTTCCAATAGCCCGTCACTGTTGAGAGATATTGCATTGTTTTCCAAGAAATATTTTGTCTGCATAACGGTTCTGACTCTGTGCGCCTGAGAGAGCGTGGGTTTTGCTTTCAAGAAATTGTCAGCTGCATAAGTAACAATGATTTGTTTCTTTTCTTCTTCGCTGTACATACCCAGATCAACAAGCACATCAAGAAGAGCAAGAGAACCCATATCAGCCTTGTTTTCTTCTATAATATTTTTATATTTTCCAAGAGCCTCCGTGCCTGATTTTGGGCCGAGAGAATGCACATTCTCATGCCCGATAGTAAACCAGTGGTCTGCTTCTTGATTGTAATATTTATGAAAATCTTTAGCCAGTGTGGCATCGAGTCTTTTCTGACGTCTTTCTTTTGCTTCAGGGCTTGTGGAAATTCTTATCTGACGGTGGTAAACATTTCTTCTGCCGCCGCCGATTTTGAGTGAGGGTTTGTCATTGTTAGGAAGGTTTTGCGCAAGTGTAATACCGCCTCTATAAGTTCCTTCATCCCCTCTCAATGTAACAATATCAACGTCGACCATTGTCTGTTTTTCGTCATTGTCCTGAGAGATATTTTGTTCGTATTCTTCTTTATATGGCATATTTTCAGCAAGAACAGGCATATATTTTTTTATTTCCAAAAGTTTTTCTGTGCCTTCTTTATTAACAATACCCACTCTTATGCCGAGAGAATCTTTTGAAATAGGTTCTATTCCATTTTTGTCCAGCAATGCTTTCAGTTCTTCGTTTTCTACAACAGTGCCGGTCAATTCATCTGCATACTGTTCACGTGAAATTGTAAATTCCAGAGGCGTATCTTGCAATTCTGCCCATTTTTTATCTGCATAAGCATCGTTTTTGGGATTGTTTTCACAAAGTGCAATTGCCTGCAGTTTGAGATATTTATTAAAGTCCTCGTTTGTAGAAACTTCTGCAGCAGCCTCCAGTTCATCTGCAATATAATCAAACTGTTTTGCAAAATATTCAGTATAGTCGATTCCCTTGAGGATATCGCCTTCACGCACAACCATAGAGCGTTGATTGAGGATATCTTTTACCTCTTGAATTTTTCCTTCATTTAACATTTTTATTAAAATTTTATGGAACTCTTCTTTTGTCAAATCTACAGGATAAAAGCCTTTGCCTGCTAATTCGCCATGGTTTTTTGCAAGAAAAATCTTATTCGCCTCAGAGTCCACAGCATTCATACCGATTTGGGCATTGAACAAAGCAAGAGTCATTTTTGCATCTTCATTGCCTTTTGCTGTTTCTTCTTCCAAAAAAGCTTTAAAAGCAAGATTGTCAGGATTGTCCTGAATCATAAACACCTCATCCATTGCTTTTGCTGCTTTGACAAGATGTTTCAGTGCTTGTTTATCGCCCTGAGCAAGAGCTTCATACTCGGGGGCGTCAGCTTTGAGCATTTCTTTTGGAATCAAGCACTCTTTTGATGTTCTTTTAACAAGTTCTTCGTGAGAAAGGTTCAATTCAAAATTTAAATCGTTAGCCATTTTATAAACTCCTGATTAACTATTTTTCAATTAAAAATGCGTATCTATCGTTTTTGTACTGCAAAAATTCACTTTTCACAATCCCTTTTTCTTCGTATTTTATATTCAGTTTATCAAGCATTTGCTTTTGGATATCAGCCTCGTCTTTACCCTGATTTACAATAAGAAGCTGACCTTGTTTTTTTAACAGGCTGTATGCGTGCTGCAATAATTTTTCCGGCATAAAAAATTTTTTGGGCAGCCCCCAGTATATGTGAGGATTTTGTGTTACAAAAGGCAAAAACCAGATAATAAAATCATAATCCCTTTCTATATCCAGCAAATTGCCCTCTATGTAATTTGTATTTTTCAGCCCTTTCATATAAAACTTTGCATACTCATATCTTGAATAAAAATTTTTATACAATCTATGAACATCTATCTCCACGCCCTCCAAAACAAATTCCGAACAAAATGTCTTAAAAAAATTGTACTCACCTTTTACATAAGACCAGTTTTTGCAGCCTATATCCAGAACAGATGCACAGTTACGGGGACTCGGATTAAAATAAGCAGACAGGACATCAAAGGTGTACAAATTTTCCAAAAAATTATAATTAAGAGCGTTCTCGTCTTTTTCCTCATAATTTTTGCGAGAAAATGCTGTTTTGCTCCTTATAAAAAAGTCTATATTATTCTTTATATCTTCAAACATAATTTTAATTATACAGGATAATAACAACTGCACCCGCAACCATTACAAAAGAGCCTGCCAATCTCACAAGGATATGCTTTTCCCTAAAATACTTCCATCCCAAAACCACGCTCAAAATAGCCCCTAACTGAAACAAAGACAATGCATACGCAACATCTATAAGACGGAACACAAAATTTGTCGTAAACTGCATAACTCCGACACAAAGAATTATTCCGGCAACAAAAAACAAATTTTTCTTTTCAAAAACAGGTATCTGTTCTTTAAGGTCTATACGTGCAAAACCCAATAACGACAGAGAAAACAATGCGCCAAAAAAGCACCATGCAATAAAAGCATTTTCTACAGAGGACAACAATATTGTCTTTTTTATAAAGACAGCCTCTGTTCCGCAGAAAAACAGGCTCAAGAACCTGTATCTGATTTCTTTATTTTTTAACAATGCAAAAGAGAACTTCTCCTCTGTAGTATTCAAAACAAAATAACTGCCGGCAACAACGAGCAGTATCCCCAATATTCCCCACAAATTAGGGATTTCTTTTAACAGGATAACAGCAAAAATAATACTTACAATAGGTTTGTAGGCGTTTATCGGCCCGAGTATGGACAAATCACCGTTTTTTAATGCTTTTATCAAAAATCCGTTGCCCAGTGCGCCGAATATCCCAACAAGAACAGCATACAGCCAAAAGCCTTTTTCAGCCTCAAAAAGCCCTGTCACAAACACAAAAGGCAAACATAAAACACTCAGCATAGTATAAGTAAGCGCATTTATGAACAGAGGGTCAATAGCTTTTGAAGTAAGCTTTTTTTGATAGACATTGCTCATACAGTTTGACACTATTCTCAAACCGACAGCAAGACACAAAATTGTAATACTAAAAACAGAGTTGTTCATACAATTGATAATCCTTCAACAACAGTAAAAAAACAAGTAAGACAAAAATTAAAAACATCAAAAAATACTGTAGGCAAAACAGAAAATTTAGAGTATTATTATTGTATGAAAAAATTCTTATCTTTAGTGTTGGTTTTATTATCTGTATGCGAAGCAGGATTCGCCATTCCTATAGACACAACAGGATGGGCATGTCATCCGGAACATGTTTCTGTGAGCGCAAGTGAAATTGATTTAAAAAGCGACTTAAAAAATGACTACAGAGTTTTTCAGGTTACACTCACAAATCTGACAAACCACTCTCTTGAAGTAATAATGCCGATGAATGCAATTGCAGATGAAGCTGTAAATAAAATATTAAACAACAAACTGTCTATTAAAGATTTAATGGATTTGCCTAAAGAAATAGCAGTAGGAAGCTACAATGAAAAAGTGGCTGACAACACTTTTGGCAAAGCACACAAAGGTCTTTTGTATATTCTTGGCTCAGCCGGAGCAGCCTGCGCGGGGGCCACTCTTATAGGAGTTTATCCGCAGCAAAAAACAGAAGAATATTTTTCTCATAAAAAAATAAAAAAAGAATATAAAAAAATCAGCGGTGAACTTGTAGGAGAAGTAACTATAGAGCCTATGGGCGAAGAAGAAGTCTTTTTGATGGTGCCTATAGAAAACGAAGCCTGCATAATAAAAACAAAACTGCACGATGACGAAAGCGATGTCTACACAGACTATCATCAGCTGTAATTAAAAGTTTCATCAATAGCTTTGTGTACTCTTATGCATAAGAGTACACTTTTTTGCATGTACGTTCTTGACAAAAATCAAACGTTTGTTTTATTATTTAAAATATAAAACAGAAGCACCTATTAAAATTTATGAAAAAACCTAAAGACGAAAATTCAAAATCCAGAATCCTCGAAGCCGCAACCACTCTTTTTGCACAAAAAGGCTTTGACGGAACAAGCATCAGAGAAATTTGCAAAAAGGCAAATGTAAATCTCTGTATGATTTCTTATTACTGGGGCGGAAAACAAGAACTATATAACGGTATTATAGAAAACCTTCTTGAAAAACAAATTGAATATTCTAAAGGTTTTCTTGATTTAAACAAAAACCCGAAGGATATGAGTATAGATGAATGTACAAGTTTATTGACAACAATAGCTGACAAATTCGTTGATTTCTTCTATACAAATATTTCTTCTGACTTAATAGTTTTGCTTTTAAAAGAGCAGCAAAGACCCGACTTCATTGTAAAATCACCTGTTCTTGATTATATGAGAAGTGTTGTCGCAAGAGTTTTAAACAAAGAACCTGATGACAGGCTGGTTATATTCAAGACACTTTTTTTGCTTTCTCAGGTAAATTCTCCGAGAATATTACCTGCTTTTTCCCTTAGGCAGCTCGGACAAAAGGATTTTTCTAAAGAAGATATTAAAATCATAAAAGAAAATGTAAAACTATATATCAATGCTGTTATAAAGGAGAGCTTACATGAAAATTAAAAACTTGCTCCTTGTATTAGTTTTGCTGGTCACATCGCAAAGCTGTTTTGCTGTTGATTTTCAGGAATTGAATATTGGTTTTTTCAGCAGTTTCAATGATGAATACCTGAACTGCTATATTCAAGATGCACTGAATAACAATCACGACCTCAAAAAAGCAAAACATGTTGTCGAACAATACCGTCAGCAGACAAAATATTCTCTCGGCAGAGAGCTTCCCTCCTTAAGTGTCAGTGCAAATTATCTGGGGATAAAAGTTCCTGAACTGGATAATTTTCAACTGAAAGACAATGCTTTTATCCTGCCTTTTATGGCAAGCTATGAGGCAGATCTGCTTTTAAAAAACAGAGATAAAACCAAATCCGTAAAAAAAAGCTATGAAGCTGCACAATTTAATGAAAAGGCAATTTATCTTGCGCTGTTGAGCGATGTTGCAACGGTTTATACAAACATTTTGCAGTACGATGACCTGATTGAAAAACAAACAGCACTGCTAAAAAACCAGCAAGAAATTTTAAACAGAAACAGCAAAAAATTTGAACGTGGGGTCATAAACTCAACCGAGCTGAACAATGCTAAAAAAAATGTAGAAGCAAGCAAAAGCAGCCTTGAAAAACTGAAAAAAGAACGAGAAACAGCAATGATGCAACTGGCTGTTCTGACAGGAAATTCCTCCGCAAACACAAAAGATATGAAAGTAGGAGATTTTGACAAATTTGAATATGCCGGAAAAATACCTGAAGCTATAAGCTCTGATGTAATATTTTCAAGACCCGATGTAAAAATTGCAGAAGCAAATCTTGAAAAAGCAAAAATTGATGTCAGAGTTGCAAAAAAAGAATTTTTCCCGAGATTCAACATTGTAGGCATCTGGGCATTTAATACAATCGCACCGGGGTCATTTTTCTCCTGGGAATCTTCTCTTGCTGCAATACTAGCCGGAGCAACACAGGATATTTTTAAAGGCGGTATGAAAATTGCTACCTTAAAAATACAAAAAGCAAAGTATGAAGAACTCTTTGAAACATACAACCAGACAAATTTAGAAGCGGTAAAAGAAGTTAACACAGCTCTTTGCATAATCAAACACGACAAACAAGTTGAAAACAATACAAAATCCGAATTAAATCTAGAAACGAAAAATTTCCTTAATGCTCAAAAGAAAATCCATCAAGGTGTGATTTCAGAGCCGGAATTTTTAACGGAACAAAACAGATTGATAAACTCACAAACAAACTATACACAGGCAAAAACACAAAGAATAGTAAATTATTTTACATTGTATAAAGCCGTCGGAGGTCAGATATGAAGAAAAAAGCAGTCATTTTAATCTTATTAATATTGATAATTGGCGCAACCTTAGGTTTTTTATATTTTAAAAACAGAAAAGTCCAAAATGAACTCACGCTCTTTGGCAACATCGAAATCCGACAGGTGGATTTGAGTTTTCAGGTATCAGGCAAGATAGAAAAAATGCTGAAAGAAGAAGGCGATACAGTAAAGGCAGGCGAGTTAATTGCCATTATAGATGACAAAGACTACGTTTCCAATCTTGAAAAAGCCAACGCCGATGTAGAAAAAACACTCGCAATAAAAGACGATGCAGAATCAAAATTTAAACGACAGGCACCGCTTGTTGAAGACAACACTATATCAAAGCAGGATTATGATACTCTTTTAAACACAAAAAACAAATCAAAAGCCGACTATGATGCAGCGATTGCACAAAAGAATTTTGCAAAAAACCAGCTTGATTACACAAAAATCTATGCACCTGAAGAAGGCATAATTATGGTCAGAGTACAAGAGCCGGGGGCAAATGTTTCCAAAGGCCAGCCAGTCTATACAATGGCAAAGACAAAACCCGTATGGGTCAGAGCTTATGTAAACGAAACCGATTTGGGCAACATAAAATACGGACAGACAGTACGTGTTTACACTGACACTACTGACCCGAAAACAGGCAAAAAAAGAGAATACAAAGGACAGGTCGGATATATTTCACCTGTTGCGGAATTTACGCCAAAAACCGTCCAATCAACAGACATAAGGACAAATCTTGTTTATCGAATAAGAGTTTACATTTATGACATAGATGAATATTTACGTCAGGGCATGCCTGTAACAATCAAGGTCGATTTAACCGGCGAGGAATAAATGAATACCGTTGAAATCAAAAACCTGACAAAAACTTTCGGGAAGACAACCGCTCTTGATAACCTTTCTTTGAATATTGAAAAAGGCAAAATCACAGGGCTAATCGGTGCTGACGGTGCCGGAAAAACTACTCTTCTGCGAACTATTACAGGCCTTTTAATCCCAGACAGCGGTGAGATTTCTGCTCTGGGGTTTAATCCCGTAACACAAAAAGACGAATTGACTCCGCTTATCGGATATATGCCCCAAAAATTCGGACTTTATGAGGATTTGACGGTTCTTGAAAATTTGATACTTTATGCTGACTTAAAAAACGTTACGCACAATTTTGAAAAAATGCTGGAATTTACAAAACTCGCACCGTTTCAAGACAGGCTGGCAGGTGCATTGTCCGGAGGGATGAAACAGAAACTGGGGCTGGCATGTACACTGCTTGGCAACCCTGAATTTTTGCTCCTTGATGAGCCGTCTGTCGGTGTTGATCCTATTTCTCGCAAAGATTTAATGAAGATGGTGCGGGAGATGATAAATCCGCAAACAACAGTTTAAGGTCAACAGCATACCTTGATGAGGCTCACAGCTTTGACACAGCCATTGTTATTGACAAAGGCAGGGTAATTTATAACGGGAAACCGCACGATTTAGGCGAAACTGCGCAAGAATTTGAAAATAAGGTAATTGACCTTATGGGCGGATACAAACAGGAACCCTCAAAAATTGCAGAGAACTATACTCTGCTCAAAGATATACGGGATTGTACCGTTGAGGCGGATAATCTGGAGAAAAGATACGGAAATTTTTATGCTGTTAAAAACAATTCCTTCTGCATACAAAAAGGTGAAATTTTCGGACTGCTTGGCCCCAACGGTGCCGGCAAATCAACATCATTTAAAATGATGTGCGGGCTGGCAAAGCCTACAAACGGAACAGCAAGGATTATGGGCATCGATATCACGAAAGACCCCGAAAAAGCCCGCTCAAATCTCGGGTACATGGCACAAAAATTTTCGCTTTACGGAAGCCTTACTGTCAGAGAAAATCTGGAATTTTTTGCATCGGCTTACGGTATAAAATTTAAAAACCGAGCAGCCAAAGTTCAAGAAATTATTGAAGTTTTCGGCTTAAAAGATTATGCACAGCAAAAAAGCGAAGAACTGCCTCTGGGCTTAAAACAGAGATTGTCAATGGCTTGCGCTCTTATTCACAATCCGCCTGTATTATTCTTAGATGAGCCAACTTCAGGAGTAGATGTGATTACACGCCGTGATTTTTGGAACCACATAACTTCTCTGGCAAAAAAAGGAGTGACCATACTTGTTACAACACACTTTATGGACGAAGCTGAATACTGCGACAGAATAAGCCTTTTCTATCACGGCGAAACAATAGCCCTCGGCACCCCACAAGAGCTAAAGGACAAAGCAAAAGCAAAAACAATGGAAGAAACCTTTATTACCCTTATTAAAGAAAGTGAGGGGAAATGAAGATACTTTTAGCTCTGATAAAAAAAGAAATAAAACAGATTCTAAGAGATCCCAGCAGTATAATAATCGCCTTTGTGCTGCCGTTTATCTCTATTATGATTTATATGTACGGTATAAATCTGGATTCTGTCAGAGTCACCATGGGGATTAAAAACGATGACCCGACACCGGAAGTCGCAACGCTTGTAAAATCTTTCGGCCACAGCAAATATGTTAACTCAATATATTTTGACAATATGAAAGATATTGAAACCGCTATTGTCCGCTCAAAAATCAAAGGTGCTGTTATAATTCCGAATGACTTTTCAACAAAACTCGCAAGAGGACAAAATGCTGATTTGTTGGTAATAACAGACGGTTCTGAGGTTAATACGGCAAATTATGTCCAAAGTTATGCACTGGCTATTGCCAACAGCTGGCTCGCTACAAGCAAATACAGCCATTCTGCCAACCCGCCCGCAATAAACACAGAAATCAGAACATGGTACAACCCTGATTTAAACAGCCATTATTTTATTGTGCCGGGATCAATTGCCATTACAATGACACTTATAGGAATTTTATTGACCTCGCTTGTTGTCGCAAGAGAATGGGAAAGAGGAACAATGGAGGCAATGCTCTCTACCTCTGTAAAAACAATCCACATTGTTTTAGGAAAATATATTCCTTATTTTATTTTAGGGATGTTATCTCTAACTTTTAATATATTTCTTTGCATTGTTATTTTTCAAATCCCCTTCAGAGGAAATTACCTTGTCTTATTACTGGTGAGCGGATTATTTCTTTTTACTTCACTAGGCATTGGTTTAAATATCTCATCTGTATTAAAAAATCAATTTCTGGCCAGTATGGTAGCCATGAGTGTAGGATTTATGCCGGCTTTAATGCTTTCAGGGCTGATGTTTCCTATAAACTCCATGCCTGTATTTTTCCAGCACTTAACAAGGATTTTGCCGCCGAGGTATTATGTTTCGTTTATAGAAAGTGAATTTATGGCAGGCACTGTACCTGAGATTGTGATTGCAAACGCAATATATTTGACAATTCTCGGTTTGATTTTGTTTGCTGCTGTTTATAAAAACACTTTAACAAGACTGGAAAAAGAAAACACTAAACATTTGAAGAAAAAAGCAGCTGAAAGGCGGGTGAACGGTTAAATGATAAGAAATTTTTTCCGCCGAGTTCTGGCATTAATGAAAAAAGAATTTATAACAATATGGAATGATCCAAAAACAAAAGGAATAATTATAGGCCTCCCCATAGTGCAGCTTTTGATTTTTTCAAATGCAGCAACAATGGAAGTCCAAAATATCGATGTTGTTACCCTCGACCGCTCTCAAAGCGTCGAATCAAGAGAGCTGTTATCCAGATTTGAAAATTCCACAAGATTCAGAAACTTTTATTATGTTGATAATGAAGCGGAATTCAAAAAGAAACTTGATGCACAGAAAGTCCAAATCGGATTAATGATAAACAATGACTTTTCACGCAATATTAAAGCAGGAAAAGCAGCTACAGTTCAGGTAATATCAGACGGAAGACAAACAAATTCCGCATCAATAGCCTCCGGATATGCATCACAAATTATTACGGGCTACGGAGCAGAAATTTCTCCCTCAAAAAACGGTGCGGCAATAAATACTGTTGTTCGCAACTGGTTTAATCCAAATCTGGAATACAAATGGTACATTTTGACAGTAATAGTTGCAATGCTTTCACTTGTAACAACTTTAATTTTAACGGCACTGTCAATTGCTAGAGAGAGGGAGCTGGGGACTTTTGACCAGCTTATTGTAAGTCCTTTATCCTCACTCGAAATTCTTTTAGGCAAATCAATTCCGCCGCTGATGATTGCAATGGCTTTGACAATGGTTATGACAGGTATAGTTATGGTATTTTTCCATATTCCGTTTGCCGGCTCATTTCTTTTATTTATGATTGCCATTTTTATTTCACTGCTCGCAATAGTAGGAGTGGGGCTTTATATTTCCGCAATATGCAACACACAGCAGCAGGCAATTTTATCTGCAATGACATTTATGATGCCTGCCGTATTGTTGTCAGGGTTTATTTCTCCGATTGAGGACATGCCGGTTTTTCTGCAATATTTAACCTGGCTGAATCCGGTCAGATTTTTTATGGTGCTGACACGGGGAATATTCTTGAAAGGGATGGGGCTTGCGGATGTAATTACAAATATCATACCGCTTATTATAATTGCAGCACTGACACTTTCGCTTGCCGGAAGAACATTTAAAAGAAAATTGGGCTGATACAAAAACAGCATACAACCAACCCTTAAAAACCAAACACTAAAAATTTGGTATATCGCCTTTGTACGCACAGGGGATATTTTCTTCTTTTAAATAGTTCATACCCCACTTGTTTAACTCAATAATTGCAGGGATAAGAGTTTCACCTCTTTTTGTCAGAGAATATTCCGTCTTTGGCGGAACCACAGGATAAAGTTTTCTGCTTATTATGCCATCAGCTTCTAATTCTTTTAACTGCTGTATAAGCATTTTGGGAGTAGCGTGAGAAATCAGCTTTTGAAGCTCATTATATCGCAAGGTTTTGTTTATAAGGTGTCCGATTATAACGCCCTTATATTTTCCGCCGATTATATCCATAGTTGCCTCAAGCGGACATTTATATTCATCTTTATTATGCTTAACCATAATAAAATCGCCTAATTTACTTTTTAGTAAGTATTATACAAAAAAGTGCATTCTTGTCAAAATGAAAACATATATATAAAATTGCTTTATCATAAGGAGGAAATTCAAATGAAAATCACACAAGTAAGAAGTGCAACAATTATAGTTGAATATAATAATACAAAATTTTTAATTGACCCGTGGCTTATGCCAAAAGATTATATGCCGGGATTTGATATTGCAATAAACTCTGAAACTAGACAGCCAAGAGTGGAGCTGCCTTTTGAAATCAAAAAAATTGTCGATGTTGACGCTGTTATTATCACGCATATTCATCCTGATCACTGGGACGAATTCGCAGAAAAAGCATTGAATAAAAATATAAAAGTTTTTGTTCAGTCAGATATTGATAAAGATTACGTTATCTCAAAGGGGTTTACAAATGTAGAAACAGTGTCAGAATCCGGTACAAAATTTAACGGTACAACTCTATACAAAACAGGCACCCAGCATGGTAAACGAGAGATAATAAAACCTATATGCGATTCAGCAGGTTTGCCCTATGATGCAATGGGGGTTGTTTTTAAAGCACAAAATGAAAAAACGCTATATATTGCAGGCGACACAATATGGTGTAGCGAAGTACAAGACACCTTAAGCAAATACAAACCGGACGTAATAGTAGTAAATGCCTGTGCAGCAACTCTATTAAACGGCGAACGCATAATAATGAATATTGAAGATGTAAAAAATGTTCTGAATGCTGCTCCAGATGCAAAAATCATTGCAAGCCATTTAGATACCGTCAGCCATCTTTCTGTTACAAGAAAAGATTTTAAAGACTTTAAAGCTAAAAATAATATCAATAATTTATTAATTCCGGAAGATGGAGAAACTATTGGCTTAACTCAGAATAATTAATAAAACAAATCCAACTAACTCTAACAGCAGATAAAAACCGTAGAATGAGGAATTGTCTTGGTCACTCATATTAAAAAAGACCCTTACGGGTCTAAAAAATCGGAGAAGGCGGGATTCGAACCCGCGGTGGAGTTGCCCCCACACAAACGTTCCAGGTTTGCACCTTAAACCACTCGGACACCTCTCCATTGATTTTACTGGGTTTTATTTTTTTTCGCTCTATTTTCGCTCTAACTGATTTTATTTAATAAGTTTAAAGCTTTTGAGCTGTCAGACTGCATTACGTGATTATATATATTTAATGTTGTCTTGCAATCTTTATGACCCAAGCGGTTACTTACATATATTAACGGAATCCCGTTAGAAAGTAAATACGTAGCATGTGTGTGTCTTAAACAGTGGGGGGTAATGCCAAACATATCCTCGTTTAGCTCGTCTTCTACATCTTCAATCAGGTTTTTAAAATGCCTTTCTCGCATATTGTTTACACTTATATGCTTTCCGTTTGAACAAAAAACAAGCTCTTGAGACTCTTTTAAGCTTGCTTTGTACTCTTTTAATATTTTTTGAAGAGGCAAAGGCATTTCAATTATCCGGGTTTCATAGTTTTTTGTAGGGCTCACCCGCTGCCGGTAAAACTGTTTATTGATATTAATTTTGTCATATTCAATGTCTTTCCATTCGAGTGCCAGGCCTTCGCTTATACGCATGCCTGTGTAATATAAAACAGAAAAAAATGCTTGAATCCATAAAGGACGCTCTTTTAGCTTTTTTAAAAAACATTGCGCTTGTCGCTCTGTTAATGTTTTTACCCTGTCTTTTTTTAACGGTATTTGTTTTATTTTTGCAGCAGGGTTTTCTGGAATTATTTTGTTTTCAACTGCATAGTTTAAAAAAGCTTTGATAAAAACAAGCAAATTATTTATTGTCTTTGGCGCTTTTTTATCTTTTAAGTCTATTATGAATTTTTCTACATCACGCCGTTTCAGGTTTTTTATTCTTATTCTGTATAATGGAACCAGGGCAATTTTATAGTAGTTTTCATAAGTTTCCAGTGTTGATTCTTTACAGTGAAGTTTACAGTGGTTGTCAAGATAATCAGGAATGAATTCTTTCAAAAAAGGATTCTGCGTGACCGTTTGAGTTACCTCTGCCATCTCCTGCGGTGTGGGTTTCTTCTTAAAAGTTTTTTTATATTGAACACCGTCTACTACGTATGATAATTCCCAGCGTGTTGTTATTCCGTTTTTAGTTTCCCACGTTCGTTTTCTCAAGCTTGCCATTTAAACACTCTCTTTGCAATTTTCTATCATACTTTCGACTTCCGAAAGCTTGTAAAAAACGCCTCCGCAAATCTTATATCTGCATATCAAACCCTGTGAAACCCAGGTTCCCAATGTTGACTGGCTAACACTCGGAAATATTTTTTTCAAATCCCGCGCTTTCAACATTTTTTCTCTAAACTGATAATCACTTATTTGTACAATATTTTTCATTTTTACCTCCAGTTTTTAAAATAACTTCATGACTTTTTGTAAATGGTGGGGTTAAGAGCGGCACCCCAAAACCGCCTGCTTTGTCTTGAGCCGCAGCAGGTACCAACGCTTACGGAAATACTTCCGGTCGGCACTCTTTAAATGAAATAAAAAAGTGACCTTGATGGTCACTTAAATTTTTTAGGTGGTCGCCTGGTTCTGTGTTCGTGCCACAAAAGAGCTCTATGGCGTTGTTGTTTTAACCATTCCTCCGGTGGACGGCGGAGTTCTGCGGTTTGTTCATGTTTGCGAATCAGCGCCGCGCTGCCTATGTCCTCGAGAAGCCTTGCCTCCTCCGGAGTTAGCTCGCAGCGGCGGGTAAACTCGTTGATTTCTTGCAGAGGGTTCTTTTCGTTGTTCGGGGTCATTCCGCCTCCAATAGTTCGGGATTTTCGTGGATATTGCCGATGATTTCAATACCTTGTAAGATGTTTTCTTCAAATTTTCCGATTGGTTTCCATTGTAGAAATTCATAAAAATCCGGACTTAAATCATAAATGCCATTACCGCTATTATCTTCGTATTCAAAAGGTTTAAGCAGATAGCAGGCTCTTGGTTGGAAATATTCAACAACAAAATTCTGATTTTTATAAAAATCGCCAATCGCTGAATAATCGGGGTAATTTTCATTGATTTTAACAATATCCTCCTCAAAAATCAGCTTGCCGTTTTTGTCTTTTAAGCCGGTGCATTGTTGATAATATGTATAATTCCCCATATACATAGCGTTGCCGTCATATTCTTCTGATAACGGAAAAATTAATCCGGATTCAAAATCATCTGACAAACAAACTTGCATTTCAGGTTTGTCATAATATGTCATTTTTTTTGTTAATAAATTAAAATGTCTAAACTTAAATCTGTCTTGCATTTTCTACCTCCTGAACACCACCTGCGCGGAAACAACCGTTTGTACTTTTCTGCGGTAATTTTTGCATACCGTTGCTGCCGCAAGATTTATCGCCATTGTAACCAATCGGACATTCCACACATAAAGTCATCCCGGCTTTTATCATGCATTCTTGTTGTTTTGTGTATTTTGCTAGTTTCATGATTCTTTTCCTTTCGCTATGTCAAATTTCACTTTGCTGTATTTTATGGATTCCTGCGGCGGCGGGAGGTGCAGGCGGCGTCCTGTCCCAAATTTTCCCTTTGGCTCTTCTCTTAGCTCGGCCATATACATTCTCTTTCTTGCTCTGTTTCTGATTAATGAGGCGAGCGCAAGAACGTACAGAAGCGCAGTAATAGGGATGGAAAGCATAATAATCAGACAGATTGCTGTATATTTATCAACCATGATTGTCGGCTCCTTTCGCCTTGCGGATGATACCAAGAATATC
>ERZ1643251.508-NODE-508-length-55410-cov-5.709150_pt1 | contig 55410 bp, 47 predicted proteins | sample MGYA00579261_ERZ1643251 | MGnify/ENA primary metagenome ERZ1643251 (study PRJEB29033, sample SAMEA4952267) | chicken gut metagenome | biome: Broiler Chicken; feature: Gastrointestinal Tract; material: Caecum | place: Ireland | collected 2018 | study: Broiler...
TGGCGCGGATGGCGAGATTTGCGCCTTTGGCGGCGCGCCCCGGAAAACAGCGGGTATCCGCTGTTTTGTTTGCGTTCCGACTCTTCTCACACCATTCTGCCGCACGCAAACTGCTCGCTCCCGCTCGCACCTCCACCCTCAAATCCCGCCAAAATATGTTGCATCACCAAAAAACAGCAGTGAAAGTTTTATCTTTCACTGCTGTTTTTTGGCGCGGATGGCGAGATTTGAACTCGCGCTGCGGTTTCCCGCACTACTCCCTTAGCAGGGGAGCCCCTTGAGCCACTTGGGTACATCCGCAGGCCCGTAAAAAAATTTAACGCTAAATCAATATAACACAAATTAAAGGCTTTGTCAAAACTTTATTTATTTTTTTGCAAAATTTACAAAAAATTATTTTTGCGCGTCAAGATATTTCTTGCGTTCGCGCTCGGCGATTTCAATTGCGCGGGCAGAGCGGTCGTAGATGCAGACTATGTAAATGACGACGGCGAACGCCGCGAGCCCCTGCCACGACTGCAAAAAGAGCGACGCCGTGCCGACGGCGGGTATTTTGAAGCCCGTATACCGCCCGACGACAGAAGAATAGCTTACCGACCACTCGTCGTTGCGCCCGTTTGCGTCACCGCGGGTGACATAAAAAGTCTGCCCGCCCGAATATAAACTGCCGACAATTCTGTGGATTATCAATTGTCCGTCAGGCGAATAAAAGGCGATTATATCGTAGACAGAAAGCTCGTCCTCGTCCACCCTTTCGACGAAAATAAGGTCGCCTGCGGCAAAACCCTGCGTGCAATCTGCGGGCAGGGAATTTTGGTCGTTTACATAACTCATTGAGCCCGAACCTACCGCAAGCGCGCCCACGGGCGCGAACAGTTTGCCCGTAAAGCGCATATAAAGCGACTGGGCGGCGGCGCACAGCGCCGCCGCTGCAAGCGCTATCATGAGAGCGCGCACCGCGAATGTCGCCGCGCGCGAAGTTTTGCGCACCTTGCGAACGGCAATCTTTGCATCGCTTTCGCCGCTCGATATGCGGGCGCAGCTGTCCCTTACGCACGCGCGGAAAAGCGCCGTGACGAGCACGAGCATGACCGCGCCCAGCACAACCGCGAGCACGGTGAGAAAGGTCGCCATTTTACTGTATGAGGAAGGGCGTGAAAGTCACCACATATCTTACGCCTTCGAGGCACGCCGCAATATATGCGAGCGTATCCGACGCCTCTTTCTGCGCGTCGGCGTCTGTCAGATCTTTATACTTTTCGTAAGGATTTTTGCCGTCGAAAAATTGCCCCCACGCGAAAGTAATCTCGACCTGGGCGGTATAGCTTTCATATTCGCCCGAAAAGGTAAACATGTCGCCCCCGGTAGGCGGTTTTTGATGAGAAATTCCCTCGCTCGGCAATGTTACCGTAATTTCGGCGTCGGCGGCATCGGATATATAGCCCGCCTCCACCGCTTTTGCATAGCCGGCGATCTGCCTGTCGGAACTTACGCCGAAAGGTGATTCGTAGGGCACGCCCTCTTCGCCCTTGGAGTCCTCCGCCCCGACTGACATCGACAGCGCGTATTCCCTCGCCACGCCCGTGAATGTAAAGGTGTAAGAAAGCGTCAGGCTTTCGTTGTTTTCGCCGTCGGACGAAAGCCACGTGTCGGCGTCTTCCGCAGCGAGGGGCGAACCGTAAACTACGACCTGCGAAAGTTGTTCTTCGGGAACGTCTACGTCGGCTATGCTACCGCGAATATCGGCGATTTCAACGTTGCCTGAAAAGTTGTACTGCGTGGGGCCGGACACATACCATGCCGAGTATCCCACGGCGACGAATGCCGCCGCACAGGCGACGGTTGTAAGGGCAAGAGCTTTTTTACCGAAAACAATCTTCATTTTTTCCTCCGTATGACATCTGAATTTATTCAGAATATAACCGCATTATATTTTATCGCAACGCAAAGTTTTATGTCAACCGATAAACCGCCCCCCGGAAAAAATTGTCCTGCACGCTTTTATGCCGCGGCGGAAAATCCGCCGCGGCCGGTCAGTAGTCGCTCCTTCCGAACAGGTAATCCAGGGTAACGTCAAAATATTCGCCGATGGTCAGCAACATGCACATAGAAGGCTCCTGTTTGTCGCTTTCCCAGCTGTGTACGGTATTGCTGCTTACGCAAAGTATTGCCCCGAGCTGCTTTTGCGTAAGTCCCCTTGCGAGCCTAAGCTCCCTCAATCTATCTCCGAAAGCTTTCATACACAAACAATACACGAAAATCGTGATTTATTGTTAAAAATCATGAAAATCATGATAAGAGCATGTGCCGCGCAAAGAAAAAAAATTACGGTTTTTTCAAGGCGCATTATTTTTTATCACGCCTTCTACCTGACCAAAGGCGGCACGACGAGCCGAGAGCAAAATTTTTTTAATTCAGAGCAAAAAACGAGTTGACAAAGACGGCGGCAGTCTGTATAATAGTCACCGTAAAAATTAATTACGCCGCAGACAGCAAGCGGACGATAAGTCCTTAATCTCTTGCCGAGGTTGTAAGTTCAAAATAACTTTAATTGTGTAATTTTGTCCTTGCGTACCTTTGCGGCGCAGGGTTTTTTATTTTGAATTTAAACGGGAGGTAAAAAATTTGTCAGCTAACTTTGAAGCGAAAAAAGTTGTTGTTCAGGAAATAATCGACAAAATCAAGGCTTCCAAGTCGGTCGTATTCGTCGACTACAAGGGTCTTACCGTTGCAGAAGTTTCCGAACTGCGCAACAAGTGCAAGAAGGCCAACTGCGAATACAAGGTGTATAAAAACACCCTCGTGCGCAAGGCATTCAACGAACTTGGCTACGACATGTTCGACGCCGACCTCAACGGCCCCACCGCCATTGCTTTCGGCGCAGACGAAACCAGCGCGGCAAAAGCCATGGTTGCTGCCGCAAAGGATTACGACAGCAAAGTGATTTTGAAGAGCGCTTTCGTTGACAACGCTTATGTAGACAAAGCGGGCGTTAAGGCACTTGCAAGCATGCCTTCGAGAGAAGAACTTGTTGCAAAGATGCTCGGCTCGATGCAGGCTCCTTTGGCAAACTTTGCGGGCGTACTTTCCAACCTTATGGGCGGAATCGTTCGCGTACTCAACGGTATTGCACAGAGCAAAGAGGCGTAATTTTTCGCCTGGATTACGGGGCGCGGCTGCCCGTATATGCCGCAAAACATTAATTAAAAAAATAATTAGGAGATAATAAAAATGGCAGACGTTAAGAAGTTTATCGAAGAAATCAAATCCATGACCGTTCTTGAACTCAACGAGCTTGTTAAGGCTCTTGAAGAAGAATTCGGCGTAAGCGCGGCAGCTCCCGTAGCAGTTGCAGCAGCTCCCGCAGCAGGCGCAGCGGCAGCAGCTCCCGCAGCAGAAGAAAAGACCGAATTCAACATCGTCCTTAAAGACGCAGGCGCTAAGAAGATCGACGTCATCAAAGTCGTTCGCGCATTCACCGGTCTCGGTCTCGTTGAAGCTAAGCAGGCAGTTGAAAAGGGCGGCGTTCTTAAAGAGAATGTTGCAAAGGAAGAAGCTGACAAGATCATCGCTGACCTCAAAGCTGCCGGCGCAACCGCTGTTGCCGAATAATTTTACCTTAAATTCAAAAACCCTTGAAACGCCGCGCAAACGTGTTTGCGCGGCGTTTTTAAAGCTTTTTGCACTATTTTATGCCTTAAATTGCACAAAAACGCAACTTCCTCCGCCATAAGCCGGCGGGTATATTGCCGCCGGCTGTTTAAATGCGTGAGGTAAAATGTAGTGTTTGTGAAAAATGCGGCAAGTGCGCCTTAAATTGCTTGACTGTTAAAGTCAATTACAGTAAAATTAAATGGTATCAATTATAAGGATTTTTATATGAAAAAGACTTTAAAGCGTATAGCGGTAGGCGTTGCCGCTCTGTCCGTGCTCTGCGCGGTTCCCTTCATGGCGGGTTGCGATTCCTCCCACCCCGAAGCACAAATAACCATATCTTACGACGGCACCGAATACGTGCTCAATTACAAGCTTTACCGCAACATGTATCCCCAGACGGTTCAGCACTTTATCGAGCTTGCCGATGCGGGATTTTACAACAATACCATAATACACAGCTACGAATCGAGCTACTTCTACGGCGGCGGATATTCCTATAACGTTGAAGGTTACGAAAGCGATTATGCAACCGACTACGAAGAAGGCGAAGGCGCCATGCGCGAATATTTTGAAGCCAACTCGAAGGAAAACGCATATTACCAGATGTATCTCAACAATCAGCTCACCCCTTCGGTCGCCCGCGACTGGACGGAAGACCGCGGATATATCGACTGGCTGCCCACCGTCATAGGCGAAGTTGGCGAAACGCACGTCATTCAGAACGGCGCCCTCACGGGCGGGTTCGGCGCTCTCCGCATGTACTACTCGGATAAGGACCTCGAAGCCGGCGACGAAGTTTATATCGACAAGCAGGACAGCCCCGACGGCATTTGCGTAGACTACGAGCAGCACAGCGCGACGAGCATGTTCTCCATTCAGACGAGCACATCGTCCGGCTCCTCCGATTACTGCATATTCGGTCAGCTCATCGAAACCGATTCGCTCACCGAACTGACCAGCGCCATAAGCGAGGGCAGCACACTGAGCGTATCGAACGTCAGCATAGACAACTACGACCAGATAATCGGCGGCAGATACGCCAACACCGACAAATACACCATAACCTCCATTCCCATCATCGTCGTATCGGTCGAGATAACGAAATATTAATTGATTCATAAAATAAATCTATCCCGCGCGGGAGAACAGACGTTCTCCCGCGCATTTTAATTGCTCAGGCTAAACCCACATAACGAGCAGTTTTTCAGAAATACAATTTATAAAACGTAAAAATAAATGAAACTCCCCATGCCAATTTATTTTTTTGATATATTTTTTTCTTGATATTGTTCGAGATTTAGAATATAATAGACATGATATCAAACAATTACGGAGTAAACCATGCTAAGCTATATTTCAGCCAAAGAAGCCGCCGAAAAGTGGAATATTTCTCAACGACGCGTTGCGGTACTCTGTTCGGAAAGCCGTATTGACGGTGCCATGATGGTGGGGAAAATGTGGATAATTCCGGGCAACGCGACAAAGCCGGAGGATAAACGTGCCGCAAAATACGAAACAAAACAAGTTCAGTTGAAGCCGTTTATAAAATGGGCGGGAGGAAAAAGCCAGCTTGTTGACCGGATAAAGCAGCTATTTCAGCAAGAAAGCCCTGGTCGGTTAACTAAATATGCCGAACCTATGGTTGGCGGCGGAGCATTGCTTTTTAATATTCTTTCGCTGAATATTTTCGAACAGGTTTATATATGCGACATAAATGCCGAGCTTATTAACGCTTACAACGCCGTTAAATACAATGCGGACGCCCTCATTGATAAGCTGAATGCCATGCAGTTGAATTTTTTGCCCATGGACGAAAACGGAAGAAAGTATTACTATTACTCGATCAGGGATAAATTCAACAACACTCTTCTGAACGACGATACATGCACGGATAAAGCCGCATATTTTATTTTCCTAAACAAAACGTGCTTTAACGGTCTGTATCGCGTAAACAAAAAGGGGCAGTTCAATGTACCAATGGGCGCATATAAAACCCCGTGCATCTGCGACGAGGACAACCTGCGCGCAGTAAGTAAAGCGCTACAAAACGTTACCATAGTCTGCGGGGATTACACACAGTGCAGGCAATTTGCCGACAGCAACACCTTTGTATATATCGACCCCCCTTACAGACCTATTTCGCAGACATCTGCGTTTACGGCATACAACACCGACGCCTTTAACGACGATGAACAGATAAGGCTGGCAGCTTTCTTTGATGAGCTGAACGGCAAGGGCGCGAAAGTTGTGCTTAGCAACTCAGATCCCAAAAACATAGATCCAAACGATAATTTTTTTGACGATTTATATAAAAATTACACAATCGAAAGGGTATCTGCAACGCGAATGATAAACAGTAAAGCGACCAGGCGCGGACAGATTAACGAACTTTTAATTCATAACTGAGGTGCACACATGATAAAGAACGGAAAGGGCGGCGGCAATACGCGGACGGGACTCGTTTTTGAGGGAAAGACAGATTTGGCTACTTTTCTGAACACTCAACCGCATTATCGCGTAATCGAACACGACGTTTATTATGACGACGAGAAAGTAGCCGAAGTATACAAGAAGCACGCATTTTACAACATATTTCTCAAACGGCTGGATATCGACTGGACGCAGTATATATCCAAACGATTATTGCCCGACGACAGCATTTTTGTGTTGCTGAACAACAGATTGTTCATCATTGAATGCAAACATCAGGAAGTGGCGGGTTCGGTAGACGAGAAGTTGCAGACCTGCGACTTCAAGAAAAAGCAATACAAAAAACTTATGGCACCCGCAAATATAGATGTGGAATACATATATCTTTTGGACAACTGGTTCCGCGATCCAAAATATAAAGACGTACTCGATTATATTCAATCGGTAGGCTGTGACTATTATTTTGAATATATACCGCTCAACCGCATGGGGCTTCCCGTGCCACCCGAACTTATTTCCGACTGACATGGCAAAGAAAACTTTACAACCCGACGATTTTGAACTTCAAACGACCACCGTGTGGTCTTTTCCGGACAGGGGAAAGTGGGCTACGCACGACGCTAAGTACCGCGGCAACTGGTCGCCATACATTCCGCGCAATGTCATTTTGCGGTATTCGGAAGAAGGCGATACCGTGCTCGACCAATTTGTAGGTGGCGGAACGACAGCCGTCGAAGCCAAACTGACAGGGCGCAATTTTATAGGTTTTGACATAAACCCCGCCGCCGTACAGTTGAGCAGGCAAAAATGTGATTTTGAATTTGCCGCGCTGGCAAACTTAGCGATAGATTGCGCCGACGCCCGAGCTTTGCCGCTCGACGACGAAAGCGTCGACCTGATATGCACCCACCCTCCCTACGCCGATATAATTCATTACAGCGAGGATATCCCCGGAGATTTGTCGTTATTGAAGCAAACAGATTTCCTTGAAGAAATGAAAACCGTCGCCGGCGAGTGCCACAGAGTGCTAAAAAATGGCAAGTTTTGCGCAATGCTCATGGGGGACATGCGAAAGAAAGGCATGGTTGTGCCGCTCGCCTTCAAGACAATGAATATATTTGAACAGGCGGGCTTTAAAGCAAAAGAAATAGTTATAAAGGAGCAACATAACTGCAAAGCTACGGGTTACTGGAAAACAAACAGCATTAAATATAATTTTTTACTACTTGCGCACGAATACCTGTTCATATTCAAAAAATGATTCAACAATTTAATAACAAGTAATAATTTGTCCGCCTGCGAAATACAATATCAAAAAAGTGTTTCGGGGGCGGATATGCTTAAATACGCTTATATGTCGGCACGGGCAGCGCTGGAAAGTTTGGGGACGGACGAGCAGGGTCTGACACCCGCAGAAGCAGCCGCCAGACTGCAAAAATACGGCTGCAACTCCATAGAAAGGACGACTAAAACCAATATATTCACGCTGTTTTTGTCGCAGTTCGGCGACGTGATGACACTGCTGCTCGTGGCAGCGGCGGCGATTTCGGGTGCGGTAGCCTTTATTTCGCGCGATTTTTCCGACCTTACGGATACGATTATAATAATCGCCATAATCGCCCTCAACGCCGTAGTGGGCACCGTTCAGCAATACAGGGCGGACAAGGCGATTGAGAGCCTTAAAAAGCTTTCCACCCCGACGGCAGTCGCCGTGCGCGGCGGCACGGCGATTAAAATTCCCGCCGCAGAGCTGACCCCGGGCGACATTATACGCCTTGAAGAGGGCGACCTGGTGCCCGCCGACTGCCGCATAATTGCCGCCTCCTCTTTAAAAGCCGACGAATCTGCGCTGACGGGAGAATCGACCGCCGTAGACAAGCGCGACGGCGTTATAAAGGACACAAAGACGCCGCTGGGCGGCACATATAACATGCTGTTTGCCTCTACCTTCGTCGTGCGCGGCAACGCCACAGCCGTTGTGACGGGCGTGGGGCGCAATACACAGATAGGCGCGATTGCCGACATGTTGGAGGGCGAAACCAAGAGCAAAACGCCCCTTGAACGCAGCTTAGACAGGCTGGGCAAGATAATTTCGGCATTCGTGGTCGCCGTGGCGGCGGTGATTTTTATTTTTTCGGCGCTCGCGCGCGGCGAGATACTGCGCTCGTTCATGACCTCGGTCGCCATTGCGGTTGCCGCCATTCCCGAGGGACTGCCCGCCGTGGTGACCATAATAATGGCTTTGGGCGTGACGCGCATGAGCCGCAAGAACGTTGTTATACGCAAGCTTAAAGCCGTGGAGACGCTGGGCGGTTGCACATGCATATGCACGGACAAGACGGGCACGCTGACGCGCAACAAAATGGAAGTAAAAGCCGTGTGGCAATGCGGGGACGGCGGGCACTTTTTAACCTGCATGGTCGCCTGCAAAAACGCCACGGCGACTTCGGGCGACCCGACCGAAATCGCGCTTTTGAACTATGCCCGCGCGCAGGGCTGCGGCGAGCCGCCCAAAAGGGTGAGCGAAAACGCCTTTTCGTCCGAGCGCAAAAAGATGAGCGTCAGGGTTGAAAGCGGCGCAACCTACGCCAAGGGCGCGCCCGATATTCTGATAAAAGATTGCACATATATTGCGACGAACGGTGGTTTTCGCCCCATGACCGAGGGCGACAGGGCGGCGGTTCTTGCGCGCAACGCTACTTTTTCGGACGAGGCGATGCGCGTGCTAGCCTTTGCATATAAGCTGGGCGAGGGCGAGAGCGACATGATATTTCTCGGTCTGGCGGGGCTGGCGGACGGGCTTAAAAGCGGCGTAAAAGAGGCGGTTGCCGAATGCCGCCGCGCGGGCATTGCCACAGTTATGATAACGGGCGACCACGCCCGCACCGCGCTTGCCGTGGCGAAACAGGCGGGGATATGTTCAGACCCCTCGCTGGTCTACTCGGGCGAGCAACTCGACGCCATGACGAAGAGAGAGCGCGCCGAAGCTATACGGCGGGGTAGGGTGTTTGCGAGGGTGACGCCCGCGCACAAAAACCTTATCGTTAAAATCAAGAAAAATGCGGGCGAAGTTGTTGCCATGACGGGCGACGGCGTGAACGACGCGCCCTCCATAAAATCTGCCGACATAGGCGTCGCCATGGGCATGAGCGGCACCGACGTCACCAAGAGCGTAGCCGACATGGTGATAGCCGACGACTGCTTTACGACGATAGTCGCCGCCGTGCGCGAGGGCAGGCGCATTTCCGCCAACATAAAAAAGACGATAAATTTTTACCTTTCGACCAACCTCGCCGAGGTGCTGGCGATACTAATTGCCACCCTTGCATTCGCGGGGAGCGACTTTTTGCTGTCTACGCAGCTGCTGTGGATAAATCTTATAACCGATTCCTTCCCTGTGCTGGCGCTGGGCGTGGAAAAGGGCGACCCCGACGCCATGCTGCGCCCGCCCGAACGCGCCGAAAAAGCCATACTCAATAAGTCTTCGCTGCTATCCATACTGTGTTCGGGAGCATATATATGCGGGGTAACGCTGGGAGTGTACGCCTATGCGCTGCACAACTTCGGCAACGCCGCCGCGACGACCATGGCGTTTGTAACCATATCCTTTGCCGAACTTTTCCACGCGTTCAACGTGCGCAGGGAGCGCCGCTCGGCGTTCGGAAAGGGTGCGCTGTCCAACAAAGTACTGCTTGCGACCGTTGCGCTGGGCGTGCTCGCCAATGTGGCGCTATGCCTTTCGCCCCTTTCGGCGGCGTTCGGCATAGCCGCGCTGACGCCGCTGCAATGGCTGTGCATATTTGTGCTTTCCCTTTCGGTAATACCATTCATGGAGCTGTATAAACTGGCAGCAAAGCTTATTAAAAAGCGCAGATAAATTTACATAAACGCCCAAGCGCGCGCCCGCTTTCCGCGGGCGCGCGCCTCAATATTTACCGCTTTGCCCCGCGCATATACCACGGCGAAGGGCTAAATTAAATCTTTCAGCACGGACAGGTCGAGCTTCCATTCGCCTACCTTATTCCTGCGGCGGTGCGCCTCGTTCGCCTCGCCGAGAGCTTTGCGGTAGTCGGCATAAGAGCATCCGTTTACCTTCATGAAGTGGTCTGCCGCCTCCCTCTCCCTGCCCATGAGCTGAGTTCTGCCGATGTGGATTACCTCGTGGCACGCGCGGCAGACGGCGACAACCCCCGCAAGTTTCTGCACGGCGTTATCCTCGTCGTACTCCCACTGTTCGTGCGCCTCCAAACGTGCCGTCTTTGCGCCGCATATCATGCACCGTCCGACCGCGCGTGCGTATGCCTTTTTTCTTATTATATCCCACCCGCCGGGCGGCAGCAGCGAGCGCAGGTTAGAGTACCAGCAGCTGTCCGGCACGAGTTCAAAATTGAGTTTCATAACGACATTATACACCAATTGAAATAAATTTGCAAAAAATTCGATTTACCTATTGACATTTTAATTTTATGATATATAATTAAAGTGATATCAAAATGATATCAAAGGAGATTTTTAAAATGAAAGAGAATGTGAACGAAAAAGTAATCCGCGGCACAAAGGGCGGCATAGCGCTTGCAATTTACATTGTGCTTGTTCTTGCGGCGATTGCACTCGTAATTGCCGGCATTGCTTTGAGCAGCGGTTACGACACCCCTCCCGCCATGGCGCTGGCTATCGTCGGATTTATCATGATCGTGCTGCTTATAATAGGGCTGAACGGCTTTAAGGTGCTTGCGCCAAACGAGGCGATAGTTTTAACCTTCTTCGGCAAGTACTACGGCACCCTCAAAGACGACGGATTTTATTACGTCAACCCCCTCTGCTCTGCGGTAAATCCCGCGGCGAGCTTCGGCGCGCTGGGCAGAAGAAAGATAAGCCTTAAAGCCATGACGCTCAACAACGAAAAGCAGAAGGTCAACGACGAAGAGGGCAACCCCATAGAGATAGGCGTGGTTGTAATCTGGCGCGTGGTCGACACCGCCAAGGCGGTTTTTGCGGTGGAAAACTATTCATCTTACATAGCCACGCAGACCGACAGCGCCATAAGACAGGTTGCAAGGCAGTACCCTTACGACGTTTCGGACAACGGCGACGAAAAGTCGCTGCGCGGCTCCTCGCAGGAGATTGCAAATATTCTTAAAGCCGAATTGCAGGAGCGCGTGGATATGGCGGGCTTGGAGATACTTGAAGCGAGAATATCTAACCTTGCATACGCGCCCGAAATTGCCGCGGCGATGTTGCAGAGACAGCAGGCGGCGGCGATTATCGCCGCGCGCCAGAAGATTGTCGACGGAGCTGTTTCGATGGTGGATATGGCGCTTAAAAAGCTTGCCGACAATAACGTGTGCGAGCTCGACGACGAGCGCAAGGCAGCCATGGTTTCTAACCTTTTAGTCGTGCTCTGCGGCAACAAGGACGCGCAGCCGATAGTCAACAGCGGGTCAATTTACTGAGACGCGGCGTGAATTGCAAACTGCCTTTATTTAAATCGGGCGCACAATATGCGCCCGTGAGTTGCGCCGTTTGTACGCCGCCGCCATTGTCATGTTGAGCGCAGTCGAAACATCACGGAGCAATAGCGACGGGCAATGATGCGGCGAAAGAATTGTTTGAGTTATAAGCGGCTTGCCGCCGCGTTTACGGCTATGAGTTGCCGCGATATGCGGCACTATTATGAATATTATAAAACTGACGGAGGTAACCAAAATGGCTGACAACAACGAGAGATTTATCCTCACTTACAAACAAGGCGTGGCTACGAGGACGGAAATTCTTGTAGACAAGGTTACGGGCGTAAACTATCTGTTCCGCGTTGAAAGCGGCTACGCGGGCGGGCTGACTCCCCTTCTGGACAAGGACGGCAAGCCCGTAGTCACCCCCATGCCCAACGCTTAATTGATAGATTTCTCCATGCGGCGCCGCGACTGCATGTCGCGGCGCCTTAGTCGAAATGACAGGCGGGCGGCAACGTTCCGTTGCATCAAACTCTGCAATCGAGCATAACACATTGCACGGCTCGTCTTGCGGACAGCAACGTTTTGGCGGCGGGTCGCCGCCGTACTCGCATGCGCGCTGTTGCAAGCTGCAAAAAAGGAATTATCATGGAAGATAAAAAGCTTAAAAAACAAGTGCCGCTGAGGATATCTGCGGAGCTTTATGCCGAACTTGAACGCTGGGCGGAGGACGACTTCCGCTCGCTCAACGGTGAGATTGAATATCTTCTGACCGAGTGCGTGCGCTACCGCAGGCGGGGAAAGAAGGGTCTTACCCCTCCGCTTTTTTCCGACATCAACCCCGACGGCACTTTAAAGGAGGACAAATAGCCGTTTGGCGGCACATATGTTGCAGTTAAGCGCAATGCGCGCCTCATAACGCGGCGCGCATTGCGCATTTGACAGACAATAAAAATTTCGGAGTTGAATATGGACAGGCAAGCTATTGAGAACGCTAAATCTTACAAAAAGAAAGAGAAAATTTGCACGGGCGTAGGCACGGCTTTGGCAGCCCTGGCGCTTGCTGCATATGCCATTTGCAGGCTGGCGGGCTTAGAGGACGGCATGCCCGCGATGACAGCCGTTTACTTTGTTGTCGCGGCACTGGTTTTAGCCGCAATATGCATAGTCTGGCTTGGAAACAGCTACAATTCCAAATGCCAGGAAATCATGTGGCTCGTCGCGGCGCAATATGTTGCCGAACAGCTTAAAGATACAAATTTTTTGTCGGGCAGCACCGCGCACATCAGGTTTTGCTATAAGGCGGACGAACTTACGGACGAGCAATTTGAAAACCTTTCCGAAGAGGAGCTGAAAAAGCTGGACGAAGAGGAGAGCGTTGCCGTGCTTGAATGCCCCGAAAGCGGCGCGCGGCTGGAAATTGACATGCGCCCCATATGGGATTTGCCCGCCCTCATTGGCAAAAAAGGCGCATTCATGGTAGATGATATTATAATCCGTGAGTATTTCGAAGCTGCTTGTTACCGCGCCGCGCAGGGCGGCAAGATGCCATTAGAGGTGACCTTTGACTACGGTTTTAGCTCAAAGCCCGCATATATTGTGGCTAACGGTCAGCAGACAATCAAAAAACCCGAAAGAAATACGTTCATTAAATACGGCATATCATAGGGTTCAGCTTTATTATGAAAATTTTTGAAGTGACAGATGACAAAAAGAAATACCTTCCCCTTTTGCTGCTCGCCGACGAGCAGGAGGAAATGATAGACAGGTATTTAAACCGCGGAAGCATGTACGTTTTAGACGACGGCGGGACAAAAGCCGTGTGCGTGATTACCGACGAGGGCAACGGCGTTGCCGAAATAAAAAACCTCGCCGTACACCCCTCCTGCCGGCGCAGAGGGTACGGCAGGCGCATGATTGAATACGTAAAGAACCTTTGCCGCGGCAAGTACAAAATTCTGCAAGTCGGCACGGGCGACAGTCCGCTGACCGTGCCCTTTTACGAGGCGTGCGGCTTTGTCCGCTCGCATACGGTTACAGACTTTTTTACACAAAACTACGACCACCCCATATTCGAGGGGGGCGTTCAGCTCGTCGACATGGTGTATCTGCAATTAAAACTTTAAAAGACATAAAGCTTGCGCGAACGTTTAAGCACGTAAACCACGGACTGCGGCAGACAATCCTCGCCATAATGTTTATACCTCTGCTATCGCGCAGCAATGTGCATTAAACGGACTGTTTTGGAGTGAAAAAATGAAAGATAATTATGTATGCGAAGAATCACGGGCATTGACCGAAGAACGTTCGGCGTTGATAAAGCTGACCGTGGCGTTCTACGCCGCGCTGTGCATTTTGTTTGCACTTGTATTTGCCGCCGCCCTTACCGGGTTCCTCGGTGAGGAAGATTTACCGAATATACTTTTCCTCTGCGCGGTGTTGCTGCTTGTCGCTGTATGCGTGATTTTATTCGTAATGATTTTTCGGCGAATAAAGAAATGCAAGGAGCTGGCGAAACGGGCTTTGTGCCGCTATCTGGCACATAGCATGGGGTCTATGGATTTTTTAAAGGGAGAAAAAGTTGTGCTTGAATATTCGAGCGACAAAAACCCCGCCGCGGGCTACCTGCTGCCAGTGCTGAGAAAAAACGCCGTGATAACCGTTAAAGACATCAACAGCGGGGCGCATGCAGAGTTTGATTACGGCAGCGTAATGGCACTCAGATTTTACAGCATGGGCGCCATGGACGGTTTTGAACTCGTTTGCCAATACTTTGCTGCGGAATGTTATAGTTTGTCGCGGCAACAAAAATTGCCTAACGAGGTGACGCTTGTAAACAAAACCTGGGACGACAGAATTGAGCAGATTGTGAGCGGCGGGCAGTTGATTTACCCTGTAAACGACGACAACCCGTTTACAAAATATCAAATAATTAAGTGACAAAGAAGGGCGGAGGGGCGCGCAAATTGCGCGCCCCTCCGCCCCTCTTTATGCCGTCAGTCGCCTACGTATTCGTCGTGGAAGCGCCTGACCTCTTCGGGGTCGAGAGAAATTTTTTGCAGAGACCCGGTGCACTCGTTGGCGCTTACCGTGCTTTCCGATACATTGTGAAAACGCGACTTGATGCTCTTTTTCATAACCATATTATGGTCTGCCTAGCTCAATTTTATACATCGCGCATATAACAAAGACCGCGCCATAAGGCGCGGTCTTTGTTATATGGAGCGTTGCGGCGTTACGCCGCATGAATGGAGCAAAATATATGTGACATACTGTGCTGTGAACGCTGTATATTTGCACGGACAGACCATTATAATTGTCAGTATAACCATATTACACCAAACTTTTTGGTATATCAAGCGTTTTACCAAAATTTTTGGTATTTTAGTTGCATGAAAGAGATCAAATTTGCAGAAAACTTAAAGGGACTGAGGCAGGCGCGCGGGATGACGCAGGAGCAGCTTGCGGCCCTGTTGGGCGTTGACCAACGGACGGTGAGCGCATGGGAAAACAAAATTTGCCGACCCGATTACGAAATGCTGGCAAAGCTGTGCGACGTGTTCGGCGAGGACTTTGACAGTTTGCTGACTTAAAAGTTAAAACGCCCTGCGAAAGAAATGACTTTCGCAGGGCGTTTTACAAGCTGAGACCATATCATTCGCCGCAATACAATGTGCATTGGCGCCGCAATATGCCCCAACTAACCTGTTTTCATCACCGCTCCATACCGCACGAAAACATATTTTCGGGCATTCCCCCGCCGAGGCAAACAGCCCTTAAAAAGGCGTACCCGCCCGAGAAATTGAAGCAGTCGAAGCCGTTTTGCGCGAGTATACGGCAGGCAAGGTAGCTGCGCAGCCCGCTGTGGCACATGACGTATATGCGCTTGCCTGCGGGGACTTCGCCGAGGCGGCTGCGGAGCTCGTCTAACGGGATATTTATAAAGCCCGCGACATGACCCGCCGCGTATTCGCCGCGAGTGCGCGCGTCGAGCAAAAACGCGCCCTCGTCACCCGTTAACCCGGGGATATCATGCCACGTATACTGTTTTACGAGACCGTTCATTATATTTTCTATCATGTAGCCCGCCATGTTCACGGGATCTTTTGCCGACGAGTAGGGCGGCGCGTATGCGAGGTCGAGCTCGATTAATTTATCTGCGGTCAGCCCCGCGCGCATGGCGGTGGCGATTACGTCGATGCGCTTATCCACGCCGTCGAAACCTACTATCTGCGCGCCGAGAATGCGGGCGGTTGAATTTTCGAACACCACCTTCATGGTCATTGTGCGCGCCCCCGGATAGTAGCCCGCGTGCGACGAGGGCGACAGCACCACGCTTTGGCAGTTTATGCCCGTCGCTTGGGCTGCCCTTTCGTTTATGCCCGTGGTGGCGACGGTCATATCGAACACCTTTATGACCGACGAACCCTGCGAGCCGCAGTACTCCGACGGAATGCCGCAGATGTTGTCAGCCGCTATTCTGCCCTGCTTGTTTGCGGGGCCCGCGAGCGAAATGAGAGCCTTTGCGCCCGTGACAAAGTGGGTCACCTCCACCGCGTCGCCCACTGCGTACACGTCGGGCGCGGACGTCTGCATACGTTCGTTGACGCATATTGCGCCCTTAACGCCCGTTTTAAGCCCCGCCTGAACGGCAAGAGAGCTGTCGGGCAGAACGCCGAGGGCGGCTATCGCCATGTCGCACGGGCGGGAAGAGCCGTCGGCGAGGGTACATATTATTTTGTCCCCCTTCCGCGAAAAAGCCTTTACGCTTGCGCCGAACACGACCTCCACGCCCTCCTTTTTCAGCTTGGAGGCGACGAGGCAAGCCATGTCGTAATCGAGCGGCGCGAGAAGCTGGTTAGGGCGTTGAAGAATTGTGACCTTAATGAAATTGCGGACGAGATTTTCGGCGAGTTCGATGCCGATATATCCGCCGCCCGCGACTATCGCCTCGCGCGGGTGCTCATCATCTATATATCTCTTTATGGCGAGGGTATCTTCCACCGTGCGCAGGGTGAAAACTCCGCGGGTATCCGCGCCACCGATGCCGAACAGCGCGGGGTGAGCGCCCGTAGAGATTATGAGTTTATCGTAGCTGTCCGTAAAAACCTCGCCCGTCTTTAACTGCTCGACGGCGACCGTCTTTGTAGCGGTGTCTATCGCTGTGACGCGGCAGTTGACGTTTACTTCTACATTGAAGCGCGCCTTGAAACTTTGGGGAGTTTGAAGGGTGAGTTCGCCCTCGTCCTCTATCTCCCCGCCGATATAGTAGGGCAGCCCGCAGTTTGCGTAGGAGATGAAACCGCTCTTTTCGTATATGGTTATGCTCGCCTTTTCGTCGAGGCGGCGAAGGCGGGCGGCGGCGGTTGCTCCGCCCGCAACGCCGCCGATTATTATAACTTTCATGAAACACCTCGCAGTGGTTGTTTACATTATTATACCACGCCCGCACAACAATTTCAAGCCCCGCGCGCAATTGAGGAGTTTCCGAAAAGCGTGTTTGCTTATTAACTGTCATTTCGACTGAGCGATAGCGAGCCGAGAAATCTCAATGAAAATTGCCCGTTATACAAAGAGATTTCTCCATGCGTTCGCGTTGCTCACTTAGTCGAAATGACGTATTTGTTTAAATCAAACACCTTTCAGTAACTTCGTGGCAATCGCGGAAATATTGCAGCGAGATACATGACCAAGGCAAAAATTTGCATTATTTCAACTGAGCCGCAGCAATTTAAATAACATTTTTATGAGCTTCGGGCGCGCCGCACATATGCGGCGCGCCTTAAATCGGCTTTCCGAAACGGCAAAAAGATGCCGCCCCGCGCATAGCTATGCGCGGGGCGGCACTATTTGTGGAGTATGCAGATTGAAAGTGTATTCAATTTAAATGAGGCGTTTGACCTCGGTATATGCCATGACGAACGGCCCCGTGCCCTTGGCGTCGTTTTCGACGACGGGTTCGGAGATATAATATTCAAACGTGCCGTCGCGGCGGCGGTTGTTTTCGGGCCCTAATCCCGCGACGAGGCATATACCGCCGAGGTTCAAAACCCCGTCGCTCTCGCCGAGGTATTTTTTGCATATACCGTCGAACACGCGCTTGCCGACCTTGGCAAAGCACTTATCGATGATGCCGAGGCGCGCACCCTTCATCATTGCGTAGGCGATCATGGCGGAGCCAGACGTTTCGAGATAATTGCCCTGACGCGCGCCTTGATCGATCACCTGATAAAACATGTCCCCGGCGGGGTCGATATAGTCCTCTAACCCCTCTATGGTGGTGCGGAAAATGCGGGACAGCTTATCCCTTGTGCTTTCGTCGTCTATGTAGCTGATCGCGTCGACCAGACCGACGGTGTACCAGCCGTCGGCGCGCAGCCAGAAGGATTTCGAAAGCCCCGTCTGTTTATCCGCCCAGAATGCCTGCTTTGAGTAATCCCATCCGTGGTAATACAGACGTTTATTTTTATCGTACATGTGCTCATATACATTGGTGAACTGGGTTACGACGTCGGAATAATCCCCGCCGCCGCGCTCGCATGAGTAGCGCGCAGAAAAGACCTGCGCCATGTACAGCCCGTCCAGCCAGACCTGGTTGGGGTAAATTTTTTTGTGCCAGAAGTTGCCGATTGCAATGCGCGGCTGACTTAAAAGCTGATTGTGCAAGAGCTCTATCGCCTTGTTGTATTTTTCCTTACCCGTCTCGCGGTATAAATCGAAGAGTATTCTGCCCTCGTTTATGTTATCGAGGTTGTAAGTTTCAAGGTCGTACCCCCTTATCGTACCGTCGTCAAACACGTAGTAGTCGACAAAATTATCGATAAAATCGAGGTACTTCTTGTCGCCCGTGCTCTGATAGATGGAATAGAGCGAGGTCATCATGCAGCCATCGATGTAGTTCCACGCGGGCGCCTTGCCGTGGCGTATATTTTCTATATTCCATATGGGCGCCTCGGGCTTTGTGTCAGCTATAAGCCTGTCGATATACTTATCAATAATTGCGTAATTCATATATTCCCCCGCAGACAAACTATATAACGGTCAGTTTGCCGCAATTCTTTTTGATGATTTCAGGGCCCTTAACGCCGCTGAACGTGACGTTTTTGAGGGTAACTTTTTCGACATTGTCGATATATATGCCCTCTTTGCAATATTCGCGCACAAAATCAAGCATGGCGGGCTTGAAGGGCTTTGCGTCCTCCTTGAAGGAAAAAGATACGTTTTCGAGCACAATTTCCTTTACGGGCTGTTCGACAAGCCCGTCGAAGTACGCGCACATGCACTCGCAGTCGGTACACTCAATGTCCCTGAAAGTAAACTTACCCATATAGGGAGTGTCGTCGCCGACGGGGTGCTTTTGACGCGACCACACATATTCGGTATGCCCGTCGGGGTCGCAGAAGTAGTACATATTGAGCACCAACGGAGTTATTACGTTGACCATTTTAATATTTTCAAACAGAACGCCGTCGATTACGGAATCCTTGCCCCTGCCCCTGCGCGATTTTATGCGCAGACCCCTGTCGGTATGCTTGAATACGCACTGACAGACGGTCAGGTCTTTGACGCCGCCCGAAATTTCGCTGCCGAGGACGATGGCGCCGTGACCGTTCTGGAAGAGGTCGTTGCGCAGCGTGTGACGGCTGGCGGGCGTTTTATACTTTGCGCCCATATAAATTTTACCCGACTTTATTGCAACGCAGTCGTCGCCGACCGAGAACACGCAGCCGATTATATCTACATTATCGCAGCTTTCGGGGTCTAACCCGTCGGTGTTGGGCCCGGTGTAGGGATTTTGAACACGTAGGTCATAAAAGCCGAGATTTTTTGAAAAATAGGGGTGAAGATTCCACGCCGCCGAGTTTTTGCATGTGACGCCGTGCATAACCACGTCTTCACACTTGTTGAGCGTAACCAGGCGCGGACGAGCAACCGCCCTGCCCTTGGGCGTCGCCCACCATGTAGACTTATCGGCATTGCCGTTTATCGTGCCCTCACCTACGATTTTTATGCCCGACTGCTTGTACGCCGAAAGGAAAGACTGATGACAGGGATAGGGATTGCCCTCCCATGTGGCGAGAATTTCCTCTGTACCGTCGTCGTGTTCGATTTTGGCGGGGACATAGGGATAGTGTTCCTCAACTACATCGCCGACAAGCTCGCCGCCCTTTTTTATCTCTAAGGTGATGTCGCTCTTCAAGACGATGGGGCGGACATAGAAAGAACCCTCGGGAATGACGACGCGCCCGCCCTTTGGGCAGCTGTCGATAGCCATCTGAACGTAATACGTATCGTCCGAGGCACCGTCACCCTTTGCGCCGAGGTCTTTTACATTTATGCAGGCGCTCTCTTTGAGCGTTCTGAAAGTAAGCTGACCGTCGCAACACGAAATTTTTACCGTATATTCGGTGTCTGGCGAAAGATTGAAAAGGGAAAAGACGTTGCTATCCTTCTCCTCCACCTCTTCGCCGTCGAGATAAACGGTGTATTTTTGGGGGCTGTAATAGGGATTGGTATTTTCGAGTTCAAAACAGGCAGAAACGCCTGAAACAAAAAGCTGTTTAAACATCGGAAATCTCCTCTTTCTTTTTATTTTTACGCTTCCTTACAAGATAAACAATCAAATCCTTTACGCCTATAAACGCCATATCGACAATTACGCACACCGTACCGAAAAGCAGCGGCTCGACGCCGAAAAAGCCGTCGGGATCAGCAACCTGGATAAGCATGTTAAATCCGTAATAAATTGCCGACACCAACAACATTATTCCCAGATAATAGATGACATTGGCAAAAAATGTCCAAAATTTTTTAAACGGGAACGGGAACATAATATAATTATCATATTCACCCGCATCCCACTCTATAAATTTGAGTAAAGGATTTACAAACACATCAACTACTATGCCCAGCACAATGCCTGTAAGCAACATCATATCTTCCGTATTCGGAATATATGCAGCGAGTCCGAACATTATAAAATAACAGACGCATCCTGCGAACCACCATTTTACAAATACCGCCTTAAGCCATGTGGGCAGCTTCGCAAGTATTTCATGGCGATAAGGGTCAAACTTTCTTTTGCTTTCCCTTTTGCTCGATACTTCTTCGCCGGTTATCTCCTTGATATCGGATGATACCTCTTTGTTGGCAGCTGCTTTATCATCCTTTAATAGCGCCACCAAATCATCTACATCTGAGACTTTTAAATCGTAATAATTTTCGATCGTCGTTTCTTTTTGTTTTTTCTTCTTTTTTGACATTTTAACCTTTTAGGAAAAATAACCGACAAAATAAAATTTTGTCGGTTATTAAACTTTAAAATTGTAATTACTTTATTATTCGTCTTCCACTTCAATGGTTTCGTGGATATTATTATCCTCGATAGCCTTTGCGGTATTAATCTTCTTAATCAACGGCGCATATACAGGCATCAGCGCAAGGCTTAATGCTGCCAAAACAACCAAAACAGCATGAACAATACTCAAAGTGAGCGATGATCCAAGATAGGGTCTTTCCGCTATCCAATCAGAAGACTGTAAGGCATCGACGTATAAGAAATTATAAACCTGAACGTAATAAACGATGTCTAACGCAATAAGAGCCGCCAAAAAGATGAATACCATTACAATAAATACTTTATTGGCTTTTTTACGCTTGGGAAAAGCATTCAGAAAAAGCGGAAGCACCAGTATTGAAATCAGAGTGGTGACAAATATCTGCAATCCGAGCGTACTTATATAAGACATTGCATCAGCAGACTGCGAAAATGTAAACAACCAAATCAGCCATAAAATGGAACAGACTGTAACGATAAGCAAGGGAATTCTATGAGGAGCACGCTTTAATATAACTATCTGCTTGCGTCCCCATTCCTTTAATCCTGCGCCAATCTTTTTAAGAACCGCCTTAGCTTTATTATCAACGGGCTGATTTTCAGGAGGCGTCTGATCTACAACAATATTTTCATTCTCTGCCATAAATTCCACCTCCTTAATTGATAACCTTCTGATATTCGTGCCTGCCTTCGGGATCTTTCTCGAAGAAGTGCATCTTATCTTCCTGGAAACCGAGATTTATGACGTCACCGTATTTGTAGTTGCACCACTCGGCGAATTTGCAGACGGCAATCTTTTTGCCCTCTATCTTGCCATGCACGAGGGTGTTCATACCCAGGTTTTCGTTATTGGTTATATTGAACTTAATATGTCCGTCGCGCGTGAAGTTTTCGGGACGAACGCCGAGAATAACTTCCTTACCATCGTAGTCCGCAAGGCATTCTTTCTGCTCTTTATTCAAAGGATAATCGAAAAGATCGCAGACAAAATGCCCGTTTTCAATCTTGCCCTCGAACATGTTCATCGGAGGCAACCCTATGAAGGTCGCAACGAAAGTATTGGCGGGTTTTTCATAAAGCTCAATGGGCTTGCCTATCTGCTGGATATGTCCCATCGACATGCAGACAATTCTGTCGGCAAGAGTAAGCGCTTCGGTCTGGTCGTGAGTGACGTAGATTATCGTAGCGTTGAGCTTTTTATGGAGAAGCATGAGCTCGCGCCTCATTGAACCGCGCAATTTTGCGTCGAGGTTGGAGAGAGGCTCGTCAAACAGGAATACCTTGGGGTTACGCACTATCGCACGCCCTATGGCAACGCGTTGGCGCTGACCGCCGGAGAGCTGTTTAGGTTTTTTATTTAACTGCGTTTTGAGATCGAGGATTTCAGCCGCAGCCATAACCTTGCGGTGTATGACGAGCTTATCTTCCTTGCGGAGAGTGAGCGAGAAAGCCATATTCTCGTATATTGTCATATGTCCGTACAGAGCATAGTTCTGGAAAACCATGGCTATATCTCTGTCCTTGGGGGCGAGACGGGTACAATCTTTGCCGTCAATTATGAGTTCACCCTTGGTGATGTCTTCAAGACCGGCAACCATGCGGAGAGTTGTTGATTTGCCGCAACCGGAAGGCCCGACGAGGACAATAAATTCGCCGTCCTTTATATCGAGGTTAAAGTCCCAGACTGCCTGAACTCCGCCGTCGTAAATTTTATCCAAATGTCTGATATTTACTTCGGGCATTTCACTTTACCTCCTCGAGAGTGACATCTGCAACTTCGGGCGATTCCTTGGCGATTATTGCTTCTTTATCGCTCTTGAAAACCAAATCGATATCGATTTTTCCGCTTTCGATATCAGACATATGTTTTTCAAGTCTTAAACAATTTTTATAACCTATTATCCCCGCCGCAATGAGACACGCAATAGAAAGGCACAGCCATACTATCATCATAATTCCGAGGAAAGTACTGGTATCCGTGCGAATCCAAAAATATGTGCGCGTAAATTCAGGATGTTGCAAAACATAAATAGGATATACAAATATTCTTGCTAACTGAATGGCAGCAAGTACAAAGAGAACAATAATATATCCCTTTTTATACCCCTTTATACCCTCGCTTGCAAGAAACATTACAAGCATGGTCACGAGCGTAAGTATTACGGAAAACCCTATCAATATGCTTACAAACCATGTAGGCTGACTGCCTTCCGTCAAATTGGGCTGGGTAAATGCGTAAAGTATGCAGAAATAAAGCATATCAAATACCAGTCCGAGCAAAGTGAGATTTGCGGGCAGCGAATTCTTTTTGTAGCGAAGAAGATCGTCTTGCAAAATTTTGGTATTATCCATTACGCCACCTCCTTAATGCTGTCAGAAAGCAGTGCCTTTTCGCCCTTCATGAGCTTTATTTTCCAGACCGCGTTATACAGCCATGCCAAGGCAATGCCGAGCACCAAAACAAACGCCACTATGCACAATATAAACATCAGAGGCGATGAAGATACCTCGGGCAAATTGAGCATGTCTTTAAAATAAATAAATTTATAATCTCCGGGAAAATCAAATTTAATATTATAGAAAGATGACATGAGTGAAATCATTGAAACGATCCCGAAAACCGCAAGAAATGCCGAATATGCGATAATTACCGCCGACATAATGTGGTTGGTTATATAGTAATTGCGCCTTGAACTCATGCCTAAAATATAAGCAAACGCAATCACCACAAAGAAAATTATGCACAGCGTTATAATAGTGCTTATAGCCGACTGTGCCGACAAAATCCAACTATTGGCACTGGCTAAATAGTCTGCCGTAACAATGGGATTGCTGACACCAAAGGTATATTCGGGAACACCATCACCATCAAGATCCAGTCTTCCCAGATATGTCTCGTCCAAGCCGGCCATTCGGTATGCCATAATATCCGACAGATTGCCGCTGAAAAACGACAGGGCCGCTATGAGCGCGAGCGCTGCAACTATTATCGTAACGAGCGATAATATTTTTTGAAATTTCATTTGAGCTTTCATTTATCAAATTCCCCAAATCGTTTTGGTAATGAGAGATGCACAAAAGATTTTTATACCCGCCCTCCGCCACGGAGGACGGGTATAATTTAATGTTAAGCTGGACAACGCTGAATTTTAACCAATCAGTCCAAATCCAAGCGCAGTATTTATCCAAGCATTTTTATAAATATTGACTCGCGTTTCAAGTCCCTTGTCGTTGAGGAGAGTGACATACGCATCGCCGTTAGGCTGAATGTTGCCGAGCGCCTCTGCTCCGCAGATATATCTGGAAGTATCGAAACCATAGAACGCAAGATCGATATAGACGTTTGTTCTGTAATCCGTCTTAGAATTGTTGTAGAAATATTTACCGGACAAATCAGACTGTTGAGGCTCACCAAGGATTCCCTGGTCACGCGAACTAAGGGCAAACGTTGTGGGAGCTATCAGATACCACATCGTTTCACCTTTATCTTTATCGATCGAAAGCTTGACGTGCTTGATCGTGCCGTTTGCCACCGCCGCAGAAACCACAGCGGCGCCTTTGAGCGCGACTTCTGCAGTACACTGATATTCAAACCCCTGATCCTTGTTTCCGATGGGAAGGGTTGTGCCGAGTATATGGCGGGCATAGTTAGTATAAGAATAAGCCGATGCCGGTATAGAGTTGGTAACACCGTCGTTGAGCTTGACTCCGTTAACCGTTCCGCCGCTGAACAAAGTCATGTTAGCGTCCGTGATCTTGGGAATAGCCCTTGAATAATCGACCATGCCCTTGTAGACGGTATTGTTGAACACAAAATATTCGCCTTCATATTCAGAGTTGATCTGATACTGTACGGACGAATTAGTCTGACCGTCGGAGGTTGTGATAGATACGCGGTGAGCAACGGAATCGAGTTCGACATCGGCTTCATCGGCATACCACCAGCCGTTGGGATTTTCGTTGCCGTTTGTTGACTGAGGGCCATAGGTCATTACTATCTGTCCGTCGTTGGAGAACAAATAATCGATAAATGCAAGCGTTGCAGAAAGCTTATCGGGATTGTTCCTTACGCTGTCGATGGGAACGCAGAAGCCGGTGTTCTTGACCGAACGCCAGGATTCGGTGAACCTCATTATTGTTTCGTGCGAGCCGTTATCGTCCGTATCCCACTTGGAAACGGGGGTGAGTATGGGCGAAACACCGTAAGCATCATCAGTGAAACCCGTCGTAGTCTGAGTCTGCGAATAATCGTGCATGAACAGAGGCGACGCTGCTTCAAACGAACGAGCCGCATCTACATTAGATTCGCCGATATATACAAGTCCCTCTTTTGCCATATCGCCGAGGTTGGCAACGAGATCATAAGATTCGGCATTCTGCCTTGCATCTTTAAGCGTGCCGTCGGGAGCAATATAAGTGTTTTCTATACGCGATTCTAAGCCGCGCACGCCGTATAATTCGCCTGCAAATGCAACCACATCAAGGCGGCGCTGCGTTGTACCCTGACGACCGGCAATGCCATAGATATTTGCAAGTTGATTGCTTTCTGCACCTAAAATGTTGGGAGATGTAACTGCGCAACGCGAGATAGCTACGAGCAGGTCGACATCCCACATTGCAGATATGCTGTTGAATACGTCTGCGGGATCTTCATAATGCTCGCCCCCGACAGTATAAGCGACGTTGATATATTCCTTTAATATCTTGATGAGCTGACCGCCGGTAACCGCGCCATTGGTTGCGTTGATAACGGCGTTCATTATGTCGACAATGTTGCCGCTGGTGCCCGTGTAAGAGGAGAGCCCTGCGGCAGAGATAGCCTGACCGAGAGCCGACGAAGCGCTCTTTGCCGCGCTGAGGGCGGCATCGTAATCCACTTTGCCGGTTACAACTTCCGAACCATCGAGCGAAGTAGTTTCAACTTCATAGCTGCCAGTCTGCCCCATATAGGACTTTGCAACCGCGGAAGTTGTTGTAAGTTCCTTTGCCTGCCCCTGAGCCGCATACGTCGTCGTTGTAGCGGCGAGCGTTGCATCGTCGGCATTGAGCATATCGGAAATCCAGTTCTGCTCTGCAAGGACATATTTTTCTATATCGTTGAGGCCGTCGAAATAGGGTGCATAATACATAGCTTTATTGCTTACGCTGGACGTCAACGAATAATAAACTGCAGGATTGGCGTCGAGGAATGCCTTGTAGTTAGGCATATAGTCGAGATAATCCGTTAAGTTGAGCATATACTGTGTATTTTGAGTAATCTTGGCGGAAGAACCTGAAAGAAGGTTATAGTCGCCAATCTGGTTGCTGTTGATCGCCTGCTCTATCTGCTTGTCGGATGACAAATTGGAATATCTGTCCACGAACTTGACGCCAAGCTCATCCTGGGCTGCCTGCCATGCGGGTTTAAGGTTGCCCGATGAATACTTTTTGCCGTCGGGTAACGTTATCTCTTGCAGAACGTTATTTGTGTAGACGGTTTTCTGAGGATTTTTGTCATTATTGTTACCTACATTGACAACAACCTCAGTACCGGACGCATAAGTAAGTCTGCCGTTTTCATCAAACTTAGGAACAAGTCCCTCAGCAAGGTGCGAAGTATTAGGTTCATAATCCTGCGCCACATCTCCGCCGGGGACATCCGGCCCGTCGGGAGGATTATCGTTGGTAGGTCCGCCGCAGGCTGAAAGAGAGAGCGCCATAGAACCCGCCATAACCAAAGCGACGAGCGCCATAGTCAGCTTTTTTGTTTTTTCTTTGTTCATTATATTTCTCCTTAATTAAAATTTGCAAAATTTAGTATTATTCCGCCCCCACCTTTATCACGCCCTGCAACGGGGATATGGGAACGCTTTTCCCCGATGCGCGGTTTGCGCCGCTTTGCGGCGCAATATTAAATTGTACCTTATTTATTCTTTTACGCCGCCCATGTTTACGCCCTTTGCAAAGTATTTCTGAATGAAAGGATAGATGCAAAGAACGGGTATTACGGCACATATTACCATTGCATATACTACCGACATTACGCCCACGACGTTTATGTCGTAACCCGCGGGAATAATATCTTCCCATGTGTTATAATCGGGAGGCAGCTCTATAAGCCCCGAATGAAGATCGATGAAATTTCGTATATAGACCTGAACGGGCCATGAATACTGCTGGTCGGGCATCATGCGCATCGCCCAGAAGTAACCATTCCAGCGGGATATACCGAAGAACAAAGCAACCGTGGCAATCGTTGCCTTGCTCATGGGTATATACACCTTGAAGAGCACCTGCATTTCGGTTGCGCCGTCTATCCTCGCCGCTTCCTCTATCTCTGAAGGCACGCCTTCAAAGGCGTTGCGAAGAAGGATGACGTTCTGCGCATTCATGCCCATGGCTATTATTATAAGCCATTTCTGATCCATTTCTTCATACGTCGTACCGCTTAATCCCGCGAGTATATCGCCCGTTGCCTGATAGTTAAGGTACTGGGGAACGACGCCCGCCGAGAACCACATCGTAAATACGAGGAAGAAGTTGAAAGCTCTTCTGCCGAGCAATCTCTTTTTCGAAAGCGCATACGCGCCCATTATCGTATAAATCATGCACCATATCGTACCAATGAACGCCATAAACAACGTGTTTGCGTACGATATCCAGAAAATATTGTTTTCAAAGATGTAGCGGTAAGCCTCTGTCTGAAATCCTACGGGCCACAGAACGACTTCACCGTCTTGAAGCGGCCCCGCAAGGCTGAACGACGCGCTTATGGCATATATAAAGGGATATACACACATTAACGCAAACACGATAAGGAAAACGTATGATATGATTTTGAATATTAATTCGGATATTTCCATTCTTCTCTTCATAAAGCAATACCCTCCTTAATACAGCGAAACATCCGTCGCCTTGCGTGCAATCGCATTAGCGCCGATGACCAAAATCATACCGATGAGGTTATTGGTCATTTCTGCCGCGATACCATACGACTGGCTTACACCGTTTTCCAGCCAATAGTTGGAAAGAGTGGCAACTATTTGTCCTGCTTCATAGTTGGTTGCACTGGTCATCAGGTAAACCTTTTCATATCCGACCGACAGCAGCGTGCCTACTTTCATGATGAGCATTATAACGACGGTAGACAATATGCTGGGCAGAACGACGTAACGCATCTGCTGCATCTTGCCCGCGCCGTCTATCTGCGCCGCCTCGTAAGAGGTCGGCGAAACAGCGATGACCGCCGCAAAGAAGACTATGCTGTCGTAGCCGCCGTGCTCCCAAATGCCGGTTATCTGGAACAGCGCCCTGAAATAGTTGTTTGTAAATACAAGACCACCCTGAGTGTTCACCGCCTGTTCAAGCTCGCTCGACGGGAAGAGCGTGAGCATGAGCTTTGATAATATACCCATTTCAGAATCGGTGGTGGGTCCCTTGAAAAGAACTATCGCAAGGGTGGTTATGATAACCGTCGACATAAACTTGGGCAGATATACGCATACCTGCAATATGCTTCGGGTTAAATTCGACCTGACCTCGTTGAAGAACAGCGCGAGGATAATCGGGAACGGGAAACCGAAAAGGAGACCGTAGAACGCGATTATGAACGTATTCCTGAACGCCGCCCAAAACGCGCTTGCCTGCGACCCGAAGAAAATTTCCTCGAAGTTTGTAAGACCGTACCAATCATAAAGACTGGAATCCTGTCCTGCGCCGAAGGTATTCGAATCCTTGAATGCCGTTAAAAGCTCGGTCATGGGCATATAGCGCCACAACAGATAGACGAGCAGCATGGGAACGAGCATGAGGTACAGGCGCCAGTCCTTTAACAGCGTGAACCCGACCTCTTTCCAATGCGTCTTTTCGGCTTCGTCCCTGACTTGCTGTTCGGCGGGCATCGAATATGTACCCGTCGCCTCGTCAAATTCAAGGAAGTCGTCGCATTTGAGTTTAAACAACTGCATTATATCCCTCCATTATCAAATAAATATGATAAGATTTATTGCACCCGGCTTTTCCGCACGGGGACATTAACAACATTAACTTTTTAAGGTTTTTCCGCAAAAAACGCAATCCCGCCCACATCTGCGGGCGGTCACGTAAGTTTTCTTGGCGGTCTTGTCGCAAGCCGTTACGTACATTTACGTATATCATTATATCTTAATTATTTAACAAAACCTTATTTGCCTGCGAGCCTCTAACTCATTATTAATCTTTGCCGGAGGCAAAGATTAAAGGGATATCCCTTTAATAAACATAGATAAATACTTTGCGATATCAGTACAGATCGTTATCCTGATTTAAAATAGACAAACTTTCTTCGTCCAGCTCGCCGAGATCTTCGCCGAAGGTATCGATCTTCCGCTTTTCTTCACGTATTTTTCCGAGGCGGACGAGATAAGACTTCTGATCTTCAAAGAGACCGTCGAACCGTCGGACGATGACTATGGCAATCAACCCCATCGCAAGCGAAAGCAAGCCGCAGTCGGAAGCTATTCCGCAGAACCCGGCGAGAGCCGAAACGAAGCCGACCTCGCCCGTTGCCGCCAAAACGCCTGCACGGACGAGCACCTGCGCCACCCAAGCAATTATTACCATTCCCAAAGAAAGCCATACGTTTTTGGCGACCTTGTCCTTACCTATCGGAAGGAGATAGGCGAGCGCAAGGCAGACAGCCGCGTTGCCGAATATATATGAAAGGTAATACTGCCACCCGAGCGAATGAAGGGCACAGAACAGCGCTCCGCCGCCCATCGCATAAAAAACCGACGGCCAGCCCCAGCGCATCATTACGACGAGCACCAAAGGCAAAAGAAATGAAAAAGAGAAAATTGCTTCCTGCGGGAACCATACCGTCGCGCCGAATGCGAGAAATTCTGCAAGGGCGACAATGATGGCAAACAAAAACAAATCAGTGGTGCGGTACTGGCTGAAAGATATTTCCCTTGAACCGTTTTTTCGCATTATTTATATATCACACATTTTTTTGAAGAAATTATGTTATTTAATTTCATTTAACGTACATATTATAACATGCACTTTTTAAAAATGCAATAGTTATTTTACAATTTTTTTATTGTTTCACAAAAAAATTTGTGCTACAATGTTATTACCACCTAAAAAGGAGATGCTTATGGACATTTTACACCTTACCCCCGATGACGACATACAGAAAATATTGGACAGCCTTTCACACCCCGCCACAATATATCTTGCCGACGGCGAATATAACGCAAAACTGTGGGTAAAGAGCGACAATGTGAAAATTATAGGGCAAAACCGTGAAACAACCGTGATAAAATGGGATGATTTTGCCAGAAAAAACCACGCGGACGGCAGAGAGTACAATACGTTCCGCACATACACGCTGTGCGTGACGGGAAACGGGTGTTCGCTTGAAAACCTTACAGTACTCAATTCCAACACCGATGCGCGCAAAGCCGGGCAGTGCGTAGCGCTTTCCGTCAACGCCCCCCTGTTTTATGCGAAAGATGTAGACCTTAAATCCGAGCAGGACACCCTTTTCACCGCGCCCTTCCCCGACGATTTGGTGATAAGATATGCGGGGCTGACGGACGACCCGACATATTACGACGGATTTATACCGAAAAAGCAGCTCTACATGGAGGGCGGCTCTGTGCAGATATATCAAAACTGCCGCATATACGGCAACGTAGACTTTATTTTCGGCTGCGCAGAGGCATACTTTGACCGCTGCGCACTCATCTCGGTTGCCGACAGCCGCGAGCACGGTTTTGTGGCGGCGCCCGCGCACAGCCTTAAACAAAAGCGCGGATATTCCTTTATAGACTGCGATTTTGTCTGCGGCGGAGCTGCGGAAGGCAGCGTATATCTTGCGCGGCCCTGGCGCGACTTCGGCAAGTGCGATTTTGTAAACTGCACGCTCGGCGCGCACATGCACCCCGCCCTTTACGACAAGTGGAACGACACTTACCGCGACAAAACCGCGCGCTTTGCACACGGCAACCTTACGGGCGAAAAGCCGATTGCCCCCGCAATATGGGGCAGGCAACTGACGGAAGGCGAGCAGGACGAAATACGCCGCGACTACCGCGCAGCAATGGATATGTGGCAAAACTTCGCCGGAACGGGCGAATGAGCGCGGCCGCACCGCGACGGACAAGCCCCATACTATTTTATCGAATGACCCGCAGATATATGCAGACAAACGTGCAAAAAATTCCCGCGGCGCCGCAAATTTTGCGGCGCCGCGGGAATTGTATTTTAAATAAAAATCGCAAACTAAATGTGGTCGGCGCGGCTCTGTTCGTGTCTTTCGGCAGCAAGCTGCGCTTCGCGCTTTTTAAGTATGCGCGGAGCCATGACGAAGAACGCGGTTGCGGTGACTATGCCCGCAGTTATATCGGCTATACCCTCGCTGTAATACACGCCGCCGACGCCCATAAAGACGGGCAGGATAAAGCACAGCGGAATGAGCAGTATTACCTTTCTGAGGCAGGCGAGGAAGATGGAAATTTTTGCCTGGTTGAGCGCAACGAACACATTTTGCAGGGTCATTTGCGCAAAGAAGAAAATTGTACCCATCATAAAGACGGGCGTATATTGCACGACTATGCGCATTACCTCGGGACTAGCCCCGAACAGATACCCGTAAGCCTGCGGAGCGAGAATGGACAGCAGCCACACGCTTGTGCTGCCGCACAGCGCGACGGCCGTAACTATTTTTATGGCCTTTTTTATACGGTCGGAATTGCCCGCGCCGTAATTATAGCTGACGAGAGGCTGCACGCCCGTGCCCAGCCCGTTGAGCGGCATACAAACCATCTGATTTGCACTGAGCATTATGGTGAGCGCGGCGGTGTAACCGGAATTGCCGCCCGAATATGCCTTTAAATTGACGTTGAACACGACCTGTATGGCGCTTTCGGTGACCGACATTATGAACGGCGAAAGCCCGAGCAGCAACATTCTGCCCGCAACCCGCGGCGAGAGCGCGAACATAGACGGTTTGAAGTGCAGCAGCGATTTTTTGCGCATGAAAAAAGCCACCACCCACACCGCCGACACGCCCTGTGAGATGACGGTTGCCAGCGCCGCCCCCCTGACGCCCATGTTGAACGTAAAAATGAAGAGAGGGTCGAGCGCGATGTTTAAAACGGCGCCTATGGCGACGGTAGCCATAGACGTAAAGCTGTAACCCTGCGCCGTTATGAACGGGTTAAGCCCGAGCGATAGCATGACGAATATCGTGCCCGTGCCGTAGACGAACAGGTATTCGTAGGCATATTCGAAGCTCGATTGCGGCGCGCCGAACAGGTGCAGCAAGGCCTCGCCCGAGGTGAGCACGGCGACGGTGAGGGCGATCCCGAAAAAAACGAGCAACACCGCGCCGTTGTTGAACACGCGCTCCGCCCCCTCCTTCTTCTTTTCGCCCATATATATGCTTGCGAGGGGCGCGCCGCCCATGCCGACGAGGTTGCTGAACGCGCTTAAAATGAGCGTTATGGGCAGAGCCACGCCCAATCCGGCGAGGGCGTCCGTACCGATTTGAGGTATGCGCCCTACGTACATTCTGTCTACGAGGTTATATAAAAGATTGATGATTTGCGCCACGACGGCGGGCGCGGCGAGCTTTGCCACCAGCCTTCCCACGGGCGCGGTACCCAATCCGATAGGTTTTGCCGAATTCATTGTCTCTCTCCGAAATTCGCACCGATACTTCCAATGAATTATACCACCGCGAAAGACCCCTGTCAAAAAATAACGGCGCATGAAAAAATAAAGCATTTTGCAATAAAATTTCCTATAACGCAAACAATTTTCACTTGTAATAAAAAATTTACGTTCGTAAAACATGTTTTTACACCGATATTACAAAAAGGTGCAGACTTTTTTACACTTTATGAGTATCATTATTTGTGGTCGACGGAAAAAAGTTTTTTGCCCCGCCTCCGCCGGCCGTGCGGGATATGGCGCCGCGAACGGCGGAAAAGCAAAGCGCCAGCCTTTAAGAATGACAAAAATTTTCGGAGATATCTTTGTGAAATTTTAATATAAAAAAGGAGTAATCTATGACACAAACAAAGAGAACAGGTTTGGCAGGCAAGGCAAAGCGCGGAATCGCCGCGTTTATTGCCTTTATCCTTGCAGGATCGCTGACAGCAGGCTTCATACCCGCACCAATGGCGGCAAGCGCAGACGAACAACCCGCGGCGGCAGCCGAAACAGACGACACGCTGGATATTGCAGTGCTTTCTGACATTCACGTGCTGCCCTCGGATCTGATCAAAGACACGCCCGACTACCGGAACGCGCTCAACAGCGACCGTAAGATTTTTACCGAAAGCCAGGGAATACTCGACCGCATGCTCGAAGAAGTAAAAGAAGAGTCACCCGACGTACTGATGATTTCGGGCGACCTGACCAAGGACGGCGAACTGGAATCCCACCGGTATGTGGCGGCGCAGCTGGAAGAACTCAAACAGGAGCTGCCCGAACTTAAAATTTACGTTACAAACGGCAACCACGACGTAAACAACAGCCTGGCATACAATTACAATACAGAAGACGGCGTCAGCGTGCCGGCGACGCGCACCACGCCCGAACTCTTTATAGAAACGTACGCCGACGCGGTGTATAACGAGGACAACGGAATAGTTGCCCGCTTCACCCCCTCCTCATATTCCGAGGCCGCCGACGGCGACAAGGCGGGCATGCTTTCGTACGTTGCGGAACCCGCCGAGGGATACACCATTATAGTTGTAGACAGTGGGCGTTACTCTGCCGACAATACCGACGAAGGCACGGCGGAACACCAGACGAGCGGTCAGATAAGCGACGAGCTTAAAGACTGGGTGGTTGAGCAGACCCAATCGGCAAAAGCAAAGGGCAATACCGTAATAGGCATGATGCACCACGGTCTTATAGAGCACTTTGACATGGAGGAAGAATTCCTGGGCGACTATCTTGTAAACGACTACCGCGAGATATCTGCGGCATTTGCCGATGCGGGAATGCATTACGTATTCACCGGTCACATGCACGCAAACGACATTGCAACGATGACGACCGAGGCGGGGAACGAGCTTTACGACATAGAAACGGGCTCCGCCGTCACATATCCCTGCCCCATGCGCTTTGTCAGCTTTTCAAAATACTTTGAGGGGAACGAAGTGACCGTGCACGCGGATATAGAGACGCGCACAAACCTCGGCGGAATAACCTACCTGACCGCAGACAAGCAGGAGGCGACGATAGACGACCTTACGGCTTACGCAAAGCAACCCCAATTCGGTCTTTCCGAAAACGTTATAGTAAACCTCGGCACCGGGGTCGTCGACGGACTCCTCGACATCGCCGAACAACAGGGCGTCAGCGCTCTGCTTGAAAGCCTCATATCTTCGCTCACAGGCATGGATATACCCCTCGACAGAGCGATAGACCTGCTGATAACGCTGTACATACCCGAAAAAGCCGACGCAGCGGCAGACGCCTCGGTCTATCTGGACGGCAACGGCGACATATTCATAAATTCCTCCGTCGGCGGCATAACCATTTCGACAGAGGGTCTTAAAGAATCGATTGCCTACCTGACAGACGAACTCGACCGCATAATAGCCGAACGCACCATGCTCGACGGCGCCGTTGAACAGGCGATAACCGGCATAATTTCCCTGCCCGTGTACGAGGACGAAAGCCAGACGGTTACGCTCATTCAGTTGGTGAACGACGTATATCAGTCCCACCTTTCGGGCGACGACAACGGCAGGCGCCCGGCATATATCGACAAGGTAGTAGCCGCGCTTGAAAACGGCGAACTGTTTGTAAGCCTTGTGAACGGCATTGTAGATTGCCTCTGGGATGCGGTAATTACCGTTTCGGGCGACATATCCCTCGCCGGATTTACGGGCATCGGCAAGATAACCGTCACTCAGACCGAGGACGGCTCGCAGGTGTGCACACCCGCGGCGGCGGACGACAGAACGGCGCCCTTAGTATTGGTTAACGAAGACGGAACCAGCCCCGTCCTCAACCTGCTAGTCCTCTTCCTCGGCTCATATACGGACGAAAACGAGGACGGTAGCCTCAGCTTTACCGAGGATGCGAAGGTCAGCAACCTGCTTTCGCTGGTAAATATAGTAGTTGATATACCCGAAATGCTTAAAGAGCTGCTGCTCGGCACACCCGCGACCGACGACGCCCCCGCCGAAGAAGGCATAATAACGGGCGAACTTCAACAGACCGCCACCGACTTCCTCACGGGAATAATAGACAGCATGTCCTCGGACACAAACTTTGCCGACGACGGCGACACTTTTATAACAATTACGCAAGAAGTAACGCCCGAAGCAAAGGAAATAGCCGTAACGGATTTCGACATCGATTACACGGTGGGAGACGGGTTTGACGGAGGTAACCTGATAGTTATATACAGCGACGGTTCCACGCAGCCGGTTGAACTCACCGCAGACATGCTAAGCGGTTTCGACACTTCGACGGCGGGCGAAAAGACCGTGACGGTCAGCTACGGCGGACTTACGGCGACGGTTACGATAGAAGTTTCAGCCGCCGCGCAGGTTCCCGGCGACGACACGGCAGAGCAGCCCGAGAGCGGCAGCGGATGCAACAGCGCGATAGGCGCGGGCTTAATTCCCGCGGCGGTTGCAATGGCTGCCATAGCGGCGGCAATTCTTCTGAAAAGAAGGTCAAACAGACAATAACCGCGGCATATCCGCAGGCGAATAAAGAGGCAGCCTTTACCGCAAGGGTGAAGGCTGCCTTTTATTTTAACTCTTCCGATAATGCTTTGCCCGTCCCGATTTGCCGCAACTTTATAATATGCGGGCTTAACGGTCGTGGACGAGTGCGGCATTATTCTTGCGCTGCACGAAAAAGCGCTGCTCAGACTAACGGCAAATTGGTGCGCCCGCAGGCGCACCAATTTGCGTTAATCAAAATCCAAAATATTCTTTTGCGTTGTTATAGCAGACATCCTCTACTATCTTGCCCAAAGTTTCGAGCTCTTCGGCGGGATACTGCCCGTTTTCGACGAGGTGCCCGAGCATCTGGCAAAGCAGCCTTCTATACAGCTCGTGGCGGGGATAGGAAAGGAAGGAACGGCTGTCGGTGAGCATGCCCACGGACTGGGCGACGAGCCCCACCTGCATGAGCGTTTCGAGGTTCTGCTTCATGCCGTCGAGCTGATCGAGGAACCACCATGCCGTACCCACCTGGACGCGACCCTTTACGCCCTCCTTCTGGAAGCAGCCCGCAAGGACTGTCAGGGCGTAGTTGTCGCGGGGGTTGAGGCAGTACAAAATTGTCTTGGGCAGGGCGTCCTGCTCGTCCAGGGCGCCGAGGAGAGCCGACAGTTTTTCCATGTAAACGGCGTCCTCGATGGCGTCGAAGCCCGTATCGGGGCCTATCTTTTTGAGCATGGACTTGGAGTTGTTGCGCAGAGCACCTATGTGATACTGCTGAACCCAGCCGTGCTTTGCGTACTGCTTGCCGAGGAACAGGAGGATATATCCCTTGTATTTATCCTGCTCCTCGTCGGTGATGTATTCGCCCTTCAAGCCCTTCTGATATATGGCGTTAGCTTCTTCATATGTTGCGGGTGCGTAGTGGACGACGTCGAGGGCGTGGTCGGACAGCCTTGAACCCATCGAATCGAAGAAAGCAATTCTTTCAGCCAGAGCATTTGTAAAATCTTCGAGCGTTTTGAGCTCCCTGCCGACAACTGCGCCGAGCTGCGCAACCCAGTCTTTGAACCACGACAGTTCGACGTTTATCGCCTTGTCGGGACGGAATGCGGGGCGGACGCTGACCTTCAAGGTCTTGTCCTCCATCATCTTTTTGTGCCATTCGAGCGAGTCGACGGGGTCGTCCGTCGTGCACACCGTCTTTACGTTGAATTTTTCCATCATCTTGCGGGCGGTCAGCGTTTGAAGAACTTCGTTGGCCTCGTCCCATATTTTTTGAGCGTTCTTGGGGCATATTACGTCGTTTATGCCGAAGTACCTCTGCATTTCGAGGTGCGACCAGAGATATAAGGGGTTGCCGACGAAGTAGGGCATACTCTCGACGAACTGCATGTATTTTTTGTAATCGTCGTCGGGGCCGGAGATGGAATCCTCCTCGTATCCCCTCGCGCGGAGGGCGCGCCACTTATAGTGGTCGCCGAACCTGTCGCCCGCGCCCAGCCATACCTCGGCGAGGTTGCGGAATTTTTTATCCTCGTAAATTTCCTTGGGAGGAAGGTGGCAGTGATAGTCGATTATGGGCATGTCTTCGGCATGCTCGTGGTATAACTTTTTGGCCGTCTCGGTGTCGAGAAGAAAATCTTTATCCATGAAAGCTTTCATTATAAGGTTACCCCCGTTTTAAAGATTGCAAGTTCCTTTGTGTGATTGATTTCGTTTTTGGTCAGCTTTCCGCCCGCGACATCGACGATGAGGTCGATGAGCTTTTGGAGCTGGGTGTTAAAGTCGCTGTCTAAAATGGCGCCGGCGTTGAAATCTATCCAGTTTGCCTTTTTGGCGGCGAGTTCGTTGTTGGTGGCTATTTTAAGGGTGGGAATAAACCCGCCGAAGGGCGTGCCGCGCCCCGTAGTGAACAGCACGAGGTGGCAGCCCGCCGCGCCGAGATTGGTGACGGCGACCATGTCGTTGCCCGGCCCGTTGAGGAGGTTGAGCCCCTTGGACGTGACATATCCGTCGTCGAACACGACGTCGGACACGGGCCCCGAGCCAGATTTCTGCGTGCAGCCGCACGACTTGTCTTCGAGCGTGGTTATGCCGCCCGCCTTGTTGCCGGGCGAAGGATTTTCGCCGACGGGCTGACCGTGCGCGCGGAAATAGTCCTTGAAATCGTTTATGAGTTTTACGGCTTTTTCGAAGGTTGCCCTGTCCTTGCAGCGGTTCATGAGCTGCTGTTCGGCGCCGAACATTTCGGGCACTTCGGTTAAGACCGTGGTGCCGCCGACGGACACGAGATAGTCCGAGAACATGCCGACGAGCGGATTGGCGGTTATGCCCGAAAGCCCGTCGGAGCCGCCGCACTTCAAGCCGACTTTGAGGCAGGATATATCGGTCGGCTGCCTCTTGTCGCCCTTGATCACCTCGGCTATCTGGCGGCAGAGCTCTACGCCCGCCGATATTTCGTCCTCTACGTCCTGGCAGACGAGGAATTTTATGCGGCTTTGGTCGACTTCGCCGAGACCGTCTTTGAAGGCGTCCATCTGGTTGTTTTCGCAGCCTAAGCCCAGCACGAGCACGCCGCCCGCGTTGGGGTGTCTGACCATTTTTTGGAGCATGAATTTTGTGCGCTCGTGGTCGTCGCCCAGCTGCGAACAGCCGTAGGGGTGGGCGAAAGTGAATATGCCGTCGAATCCCTCCTCGCCGTATTCGGCTTTGAAGGTATCGACTATTTCCTTGGCCTGTCCGTTGACGCAGCCGACGGTGGGAATGACCCACAGCTCGTTGCGGATGCCCACGTCGCCGTTGGCGCGGCGGTATACGTTGACCTTACGCATCTTGCCCGCGGGCAGCGAACAGCTCACGGGGGAATAGGTATATTCAAGATTTTCGTTTAAGTTTGTCGCCACATTGTGGGTGTGCACGTGCTCGCCCGCCGCAATATCGCGCGTGGCGTGCGCTATGGGCGTGCCGTACTTGATTATATCTTCGCCCGCCGCAATATTGCGCAGGGCGAATTTATGCCCCTTGGTTATGTCCTCTGTGAGCGTCACACCCTCATATATACCCCCGCGAGCGAGGTTTTCGAGGGCGACCGCCACATTGTCGGACGGGCTGATTATTATACATTTTTTAGCCATTGACAAATTCCTCTACCGCCGCGCGCATACCCTTTTGCTCCATAGCTTTAAGGTAGCCGGCAACCGTCTTTGCAAGGTCGGGGTGAATGGTGTTCATATCCATCTCCCACGCTTCCTTCCACGAGAGCGCCTCGCGCGCAAATTTCAGATAGTCGGAGCCGCACACCTCCCACATCTGTTTCCAGTGCGCCAAAAGCGCGGGATCGTCTTTGAGCGCGATGTCGTCGCAACCCCTCTTGCCCTTGTGGAAGAGGCAGAGCGCCGCGAACGCGAACACGAGGTGATAGGGCAGCTTGCCTTCCTTGCGCACGTAATCTTCGAGCGTGGGCAGAAGGCGGGTTCTGAATTTTGTGGTGGAGTTGAGCGCGATAGACATGAGCTCGTGGCGGATGTAGGGGTTGCGGTATCTTTCGATTACCGAAGTTGCAAACGCCACCATCTGATCCTGGGGCAGATCTATCGTGGGGTTGACTTCGTCAAAGATGAAGTCGTGCACGAACTTGCCTATCGTGGGGTCGTTTACGGCTTCACCTACGGTGTCGATGCCGCACAGATATGCCACGGGCACCATTGCCGTGTGCGAGCCGTTGAGAATTTTGACCTTGCGCTGCTTATAGGGCTTGATGTCGTCGGCGAAGATGACGTTGAGACCCGTAGAATCGGCGGGGAATACCTTCTGGACGTACTCTTCCTTTTTGAGCACCCAAAGGTGGAAAATTTCGCCCTTGACGACGTTGTTGTCGATATAGCCGCACTCCTCGCGGATGGCTTCTATCTCGTTCCTGGGATAGCCGGGGACTATGCGGTCGACGAGCGTAGAGGTGAAGTGGTTGGCGGTCTGCATCCACTTTATGAACGCCTTGTCCATGCCGTTGTTTTCGGCGAGCTTTGTAAGGCACTTATACAGCTCCTCGCCGTTGTAGTCTATGAGTTCGCAGGGGATTATGGCGAGACCCTTTGTGTCGCCCTTGAAATGGTCGTACCTGCGCTTCAGGAGGGCGAGCAGCTTGCCGGGGAAAGACTTGGGGCACTGCGAAAAATCGGTGTCCGTGGGGTCAAAGGCTATGCCCGCCTCGGTGGTGTTGGAAATTATTATCTGCAAATCCTCGCTTTCGCCGTAAGACAGGTAATGTTCGTAGTCGGTGAAGGGATTGATGTAGTCGTCGAGCACATCGATAATCTGGCTCTTTTTGACCTTTTCGCCCTTGTCGATGCCTTCCAGACGGACGGTGTAAAGCCCGTCCTGCACAGCGAGATCGGCAACCCTGCCCATGGGCATGGGCTGAACGACGGCGACGGATGAATTTATGGCGCCGTTGTCGTTGAGGTTCTGAATTATCCAGTCGACGAACGCACGCAGAAAGTTGCCTTCGCCGAACTGCATTATTTTAATGGGTCTTTGAGGTTTATTGTGTATTTTTTTACTTAAAGTTTCCATATCTGCTCCTTAAAATATTAACGCAAATCTCGCCTTGGGGCGGCTACGATTTGCCGTTAGTTGAGAGGCTCTGCCTCTCTTGCCGCAACCTTATTTCGCCCTCACATTATATAGTTGCGGCAATTCACTCCGCTGAGGTCGAGGTATCGACAAATTGTGTTGTGCTACGCGAAAGCGTGATTTCGCTTGCACCGTTTATTATTGAGAATTTTTACGCAAATCTCGGCGGCGTGTCGCCGCTGCCATGCTCCGCAATCGGTCTGGCACACTTTGCCGAACCCGTCTTGTGGAAAAGCTATTGGCGGCTGCGATTTGACGTTAGTTTGAGAGGCTCTGCCGTTAATTTAATTGCGGTATATGCCGCAATTAAATGTGAAATGCACACTGCGTTTGCGTGAAATACGCTTGCGCGTGTGAAATAAATGCTTGCGCATTTGTGAAATGCACACTACGTGTGCGTTGTGGCGGGAATTGTTTTGAGTAATTTCACCTTTTGTCCGTCGCTACCACATTGTCATTTCGAGCGTAAGCCGAGAAATCTGCGCAAAAGCGCGACAATGGCAGCGACGAGATTTCTCCGCAAGGTCGAAATGACAAAAGGGAAAAAATTTGCGCAATACTTTGCAGAGAAAATTTTAAAAATAATAATCGTCTGCCATAACGCAACCTGAAAGGTTGCATTTCACGCCGCCTTTGACAACACAAATTGAAATGAAATGTCTTGGCGGCATTTCACGCGCCTATGGCGCATTTCACACGGGCAAAGCCCGTATTTCACACAGCCCGCAGGGCTGCAATTGATGCGCGGCAAACGCCCGCCGCGCAACCAAAATGCGCGGCGGATGAGCGTTGTTAATTTCTTTTAATGCTTGAAGGGATGACCTTTTCGGTCTCCTCGTCGAAAAGGTACGCCGCCTTGTGGGGAACGACAAAGTCGAACTCGTCGCCCATATGGGGTGCATGGTGAGGGTTGACCTTTAAAATTACGTTGACTGAGCCGACGTTGGCGTACACGTTGGTGGTGTCGCCCAGAAGTTCGGTGAGGTCGACCTTGGACGTGACGAGGTATTCGTCCGCGGCGGGCTTGCCGTCCTTGGGCAGACGGATAGCTTCGGGGCGGAATGCGAACACGACTTTTTTACCCTCGACAGAGGCTGCGTCGTCGACTATGTCCCTGATATCGTAGTCCACCGCATCGTTTACGAAGTGACCGTCCTTAATTTCGCCGTGCAAAAAGTTCATAGGAGGTTCGCCTATGAAGCCCGCGACGAACAGATTTTCGGGATTGAAATACAGCTCGTAAGGCGTGCCTATCTGCTGAACGTAACCGCCCGATTTCATGACGACTATCCTGTCGGACATGGTCATAGCCTCGGTCTGGTCGTGCGTTACGTAGATGGTGGTTGCGCCGACGGTGCGGTGAATCTGCTTGATTTCCGAACGCATGGTGACGCGCTGTTTTGCGTCGAGGTTAGAAAGAGGTTCGTCCATGAGGAATATCGAAACCTTTCTGATAAGCGCGCGGCCTACCGCGACGCGCTGACACTGACCGCCCGAGAGGTTGCGGGGGAACCTGTCGAGATAGGGCGTCAAGCCTAAGATTTCCGCCGTGGCGGCGACCTTTTTGTCGATGACGTCCATGTCGATACCTTCGAGAGTAAGACCGAAGCCGAGGTTTTCTGCAACCGTAAGGTGGGGATAGAGCGCGTAGGACTGGAATACCATGGCTATCCCCCTCTCCCTCGACGACATCTGGTTAGCGAGCTTGCCGTCGATATAGAATTCGCCCGCGGTGATATCTTCGAGTCCCGCGATCATTCGGAGCGTGGTCGATTTGCCGCAGCCCGAATCGCCGACGAGACAGATGAATTCGCCGTCTTTAATCTCCATATTGAAGTCGTGCACGGCGTGATATCCGTTGGGATATACTTTGTTTACGTCTACAAATTTAAGTTGTGCCATTTATATTTCCCCTTAATAATTTTTTCACGAAAGTCTTGGCTGGCGACGCCTGCGACTTTTCGTGATTTGAGGAGCCAGCTCCTCTTGTTGCGATTTTTAAGGGCACTCCATTATATAATCGCAACAATTCACCACGCTGAGGCGCAGGTATGCGCAAATTGGGGCTACTTCGGCGAAATAAATTCGCCTCGTAACGTTATTTTTATTTTAGAAGTTCACAAAAGTCTTGGCTGGCTCGTCGGCACAAATGCCTGTTTTTGGCAAGCCGCTCATAGCACGCCTTGCCGTTTTAAGGCATTGTGCCTCCTCTTTCGCGCAAAAGCCACGGTTTTGCGCGAGTGCAATAAGGCGACAATTCATGGGCTCATATCTGCGCCCATATCATTTTAGCCGTTGCAGAAAATACCAAAGTCATAAATTAACTTGCGCCGAGCAGCGTAGGCGGAATTGACTTCTGCCGTTAAGCGCTGCCGACCGCAGCACCTCGCGGCGCGTTCGCACGCAGCGAAGCGAGTACGAACCGAGCGAAAATCACCTTAAATCTTCCGTCTTGATATTATCCATATCGTCGTAGGTCTGGTTTTCGCCGCACATGCCCCAGATGAAAGTGTAGTTCATGGTGCCGACGCCCGTGTGAATAGACCACGAGGGCGAAATTACCGCCTGTTCGTTGTGCATGACTATGTGGCGGGTCTCCTGCGGCGTGCCCATGAGATGGAACACAGCCTGGTCGGCGGGCAGCTCGAAGTACATATACACTTCCATCCTTCTCTCGTGGGTGTGCGAGGGAAGGGTGTTCCACGCCGAGCCGACGTCGAGTTCGGTCATGCCCATGGAGAGCTGGCAGCTTTGGCATACGCCGCCGATTATGAACTGGTTTATGGTGCGCTTGTTCATGCCCTCTACCGTGCCGAGGTGGCGCTGTATGCAATACTTCGTTCCCTCGGGGGGCTCGACGCCCTCGACGGGTTTGACGATTTTAACCGTGGGATATTCCTTGTGCGCGGGGCTGGAATTGATGTAGAACTTGGCGGGGTTTGCGGAGTCTTTGGAGGTGAAAGTCACCTCCTTGGTGCCCTTGCCGATATATATGCCCTCTTTAAAGCCTATATCGTACTTTTTGCCGTCGAGCTCTATGACGCCAGCGCCGCCTATGTTGATGACGCCCATTTCGCGGCGTTCGAGGAAGTAGTTGGTTGCAAGCTCCTTGAACGTGCCGAGGGACAGAGCCTTTTTAACGGGCATTGCGCCGCCCGCGATTATTCTGTCCTGATGGGAATATGTGAGTAAAATATCGTCGGGAGCGAAAAGTTTTTCAATCAGATACTTCTTTCTGAGCTCCTGAGTGTCGTAATGTTTGGAATCATCGGGATGATTTGCATATCTAATGTCAAATAACATTGTTTTATATTCTCCTGTGCGGCAGAGCCGCTGATATAAAATACATAAATGAATTCTCGGCGATAAACCGCCTCCATGAATTGAATACTGCGTATTCATGAATTGCGCCCAAAACTCATCATATTAAACTTGACTTTTCTCTCGGGCGCATGAATTGCAACCATATCCTTGTCCGTTGCTGCCATTGTCATTTCGAGCGTAAGTCGAGAAATCTGCGCAATAAGCGCGACAATGGCAGCGACGAGATTTCTCCGCGTTGGTCGAAATGACAAGGATATGGGCATTGAGGTGAGAAATATTTAAAACATATACCCACCATAATGGAGCAATCGCAGATTACGAGAATTCATGCCGCCATATTGCGCACCCAATTAAAAAGAGAAGTTGAGGCGGCAATTCATGGCGCGTCAGTGCCAATTCATGAACGCCAAAGGCGTTTAATTCATTGCCTGGAATAATACATTACGCATTATTCCAGGTACTGCGGACAAACTCGATCGCAGGCACAATATCCTCGCCCGTGGTGCCTTCGAGCACCAATACGGCTTCGGGATCGTAAGCCTTTATCTTGCGGAGTATGGCGGGGTAATCGAACATGCCCTTGCCGGGCGCGACCTGCTTTATTTTGCCGTCCTCCACTACGAAATCCTTCATGTGGAACACGACAATCTTGCCCGCGAATGTTGCAAGCCCTTCGTCCAAAATATCCATATAATTTTGGTAGTTGGACATATCGAGGTAGTTATACAGGTCGAAAATTACCCTGACGTTGGGACGGTTTATGTCGTCTATGGCGCGCTTCAACCGCTTTACGCAGTAGCAGCAGTGCCCCGCGGCGCCCTCCATGCCGATGTTGACGCCGTACCCTGCGGCGCAGTCGGCGAGTTCTGTAAAGGTTTGTATAACCGTTTGCAGCGCCTCTTCGGTGCGGTTAAGGGGATTATACGTCCACTTGTCGTCGTTGAACGAACCCGTTTCGCTGCCAACTATATTCGCTCCAAGCGTCTTTGCGTACTTTAAATAGTCCTTGAACGCCGCCTTGCAGTCGGCAACTTTTTGCTTATCGGAATGGACGGGATTGAAGTAGGCGCCGATCAGGGGAACGGAGATGCCCGCCCCCTTCAACGCGCCGCCTATGCTTTCGGCTATTTCGCCCGTGAGCGAGCCGGGGAGCTGTTTGACCTCGTCCATAAACTTATACACGACGAGCTGAAAGGCGTCTATTTTAAACTGTCGGGCGCGGGATATTACGCCGTCAATGCCCTTTGCGCCGAGGTCGTGGGTGCGGAAAGCTATTTTCATTATCTCTGAACGCGACCCGAGCCGTCGCCGCCTGCGAGGGCTTCGACTTCCTTGCGGGAAACGAGGTTGAAGTCGCCGGGGATGGTATGTTTGAGCGCGGACGCGGCAACGCCGAATTCAAGCGCGGACTTGAAGTCCTTGCCGTCGAGGAAGCCGCATATTACGCCGCCCGCGAACGAGTCGCCGCCGCCGACACGGTCGACGATGGGGTGAATGTTGTATGATTTGGAATGATAGAATTCCTTTGTCTCCGCCGAATATATGCACGCCGACCAGCCGTTATCCGAAGCCGAGTGCGAAACGCGGAGGGAAGAAATTGCGTATTTGAAGCCGAACTTGGCGATCATCTGTTCAAAGATGGACTTGTAACCCGCGAGTTCAAGTTCGCCGCTCGTGACGTCCGTCTTGCCGGGCTTGAAGCCTAAAACGAGTTCGGCGTCCTCCTCATTGCCGATGCAGACGTCTACATATTTCATGAGAGCGGTCATAACCTTTTGAGCCTTTTCGCTCGACCACAGTTTTTTGCGGAAGTTGAGGTCGACGGAGACGGTTACGCCGTGTTTTTTGGCGGCCTTCAACGCCTCTTCGGTGAGCGCTGCGGCGCTGTCCGAAAGGGCGGGGGTTATGCCCGTGAAGTGGAACCAGTCGGCGCCCTCGAAAATCGCGTCGAAGTCAAAATCCTTGGCGGTAGCCGTGGAGATCGAGGAGTGAGCCCTGTCGTAAACGACCTTGGAGGGGCGCATGGACGAACCCGTTTCGAGGTAATATATGCCCAGTCTTTCGCCGCATCTTGCGATGTGGTCGGTCTGAACGTTATATTTGCGGAGGGCGGCGACTGCGCACTCGCCGAGCTCGTTGTCGGGAACGGCGGTTACGAATTCTGCCTTGTGACCGTAGTTGGCGCAGGACACCGCAACGTTGGCTTCGCCGCCGCCGTAGTTGATGTCGAACTCGTCTGCCTGAATGAATTTTTCATTGTTGGGGGTGGAAAGGCGGAGCATGATCTCGCCCATGGTTACTATTTTTTTCATTTTTTAACTCCAAAATAATATTTTTATTTGATTTAATTTTATATTTAGCCCGTGAAATGCAAACTGCGTTTGCGTGAAATAGCTACGCCGTGAAATACCGCAATATCATTGTCCGTCGCTGCCATTGTCATTTCGAGCGTGAGCCGAGAAATCTGCGCGAAAGCGCGGCAATGGCAGCGACGAGATTTCTCCACAAGGTCGAAATGACAACGATATTATCGGCGTGAAATGTACAGCTGCGCTGTTCTCGGCGGCAGTAAGGAAAACAGCCGCCTCGGTCACCGCGTCGCGCTTTCTTGTGCGCTCGCTCACCTCGCAAGGCAAAACAGCATACTATGCTGTTTCGAAAATACCTTGCTCGCCGTTATGGCGAAAATTATTATAAATATTAATCGTCTACCTCAACGCGCATTGTTAAATGCGCATTTCACACGCCATTGGTGGAGCAGGTATTTTGACCTGGCTTTTGGCGTATTTCACAGCGGCATGTATGCCGCTATTTCACGCGGCGAATAGCCGCATTTCACATTTTAATACGTTGGGCTTTGTGTCCAGAAGCGAGCAAGACAAGGAGGGCGCGGATTGACCCGACGGGAGCTTACAATGACGTAAGTGACCGAGGGCGAACGCAATCCCGACACCGTATTGCGGCGCTTATGGACGCAAATTATCGGCTGTTATTTTTTTAAAACAAGATGCACTGCAAACCCGCCGAAGTCGTCTTTGAGATATGCCACCGTGGGATTGCCCTTGGCGTCGCACTTTACCGACTGTTCGTCTATGGTATAGCCGCGCGCCTTCAACTGATACATAGCGCGCTTTACCGAATTGGTGGATACGGCAATGTGCCCCATCTTTCCCTTGAAGGGCTGCTTCATGCACTCGACATAGGTCGAGGCGAAAACCGAGCTGTTGCCCACCTTTTTGGCAAAGCCGAAGGCGTTGTCGAACATGTCTGCAACGCCCTCCGCCTCTTCGGGACTCTGGCAATTGATGCCGACGTGAACCATCTGGAAGCCGAGCATCTTGTCGACCGCCTGACGGCAGAGCGCCGTTATGCCCTCCCAGTCCTCCTCGTCGAGCATCTTTGAGGGAACTATCCAGCTGCCGCCGCAGCAGACGATTTTATCGTATGAAAGGTATGTATTAAGGTTGTCCGCCGAGACGCCGCCCGTAGGCATGAAGCGCATGGACGTGTAGGGGCCGCACACCGATTTGATGTATGCAAGCCCGCCCGCCTGCTCTGCGGGGAAGAATTTAACAAAGTCGAGACCAAGTTCTATCGCCTGCTCTATTTCGCTCGCCGAAGAGAGACCGGGCGCGAAAGGTATACCGCTGTCGAGGCAGTGCTTTACGACCTTGGGATTGAGCCCGGGGGCTACGCAGAATTTTGCGCCCGCAGCATAAGCCGCATCCGCCTGCTCGCAGGTGAGAACCGTGCCCGCACCGACGAGCATGTCGGGATATGCCTTTACCATGCGCGAGATGACCTTGTCCGCACCAGCGGCGCGGAAGGTGACTTCGGCACAATTAATACCGCCGTCGCGCAGCGCTTTTGCAAGCTTTTCGGCATTTTCAACCTTTTCGAGCTTGATGACGGGAACTATGCCTATGCAGCCAAGCTGTTCGACTATGTCGTCGATTTTTTGCTTTACAGTCATTATAAACCCCTTTGTGCTGTTAGATTTTTGCACTTTTTGTTATGCTCTATTATTATATATAATAATCGCCCGAAAGTCTATTACTTTAACGGATTAATTTATGTATTTTTCGGATATTTTTAAATGATTGTTGATTAAACGCAAAAGTACGAATCAGCCGCACGTTGCCGACAGATTTTTATTACTTATGTCATTTCGAGCGACAGCCGAGAAATCTATTCCTTATTACGTGCTTTACTGATAGATTTCTCCATGCGTGCGGCTGCGCCGCACTTAGTCGAAATGACAAGCGGCGTGTCGCCGCTGCCGCGCTCCGCAATCGGGTGCTGCACATTGCACAGCTCGCCTTGCGGACAGCGACGTTCCTTTGGGGCACATAGAGAAGTTGCAGGACAGCTGTCGGTAACACGCAAAAAAGCACGGCGAAAAGCCGTGCTTTTTTGCGTTGACCCCGACATATGCGAGGATTATCAGACTGTAAAAATTATTTGCCCTTTTTTTGTGCGAGCTTCTTTTCGATGAGCTTCTGGATTTCGACGAGGGGTATGATTGCAACCGCCACAGCGATCGATACCAGCCACTCTACCCATGAGAGCATAAAGCTGTTGTCGGCACCCTCGATGAAGACCGTCTTGACGCCGGGGGTGAGCACGACGAAGAGCGTGAGCGCAACGCCGATGAGGGCGGACAGATTTAGGGGCTTGTTGGAGAAGAAGTTTTTATTGAGCACGCTGTTGCGCTGCGAGCGCAGGTTGAATGCGTGGAAGAGCTGAATGAAACACAGCGAGATGAACGCCATGGTCATGGGTTCGGCGTGATGCTGAACGCCGTCGGTGAGCACGTACTGACCGAGCAGGTATGACAGCATTACGAGAGCCGTCTGCATTATACCCTGAATCACAATATCCTTGCCCATCTGACCGGCAAACAGAGAAGAGTTGCTCTTTCTCGGCGGCATCTGCATGACGTCGCGTTCTGCCTTTTCGGTGCCCAGCGAGAGGGCGGGGAAGGAGTCGGTTACGAGGTTGACCCAAAGTATCATTATGGGCGACAGGAATACCTGCGGCTGGCCCGAGATGAGCGAAATCAATTCAACAATGAAAAGGCACAAAACTTCGGCTATGTTTGCCGAGAGCAGGAACTGTATCGCCTTGGTGATGTTGGAGAAGATCTTTCTGCCCTCCTCCACCGCGCCGACTATGGTTGCGAAGTTGTCGTCCGTGAGCACCATGTCCGCCGCTTCCTTACTTACCTGCGTACCCGTGATGCCCATGCCTATGCCGATGTCGGCTTCCTTTATGGAAGGCGCGTCGTTTACGCCGTCGCCCGTCATGGCGGTGACTTTGCCGTTGGCGCGGAACGCCTTGACTATTCTCACCTTATTTTCGGGGGAAACGCGCGCGAATACCGAGAACTTCTGAATGTTGGCATACAGGTATTCGTCGGTCATCTTGTCGAGCTCGGCGCCCGTGGCAGTGAGGTCGCCGTCGCGAAGAATATCGAGTTCCTTTGCGATAGCGCAGGCGGTGTCCATGTGGTCGCCGGTAATCATCAAAGCCTTTATGCCTGCCGTGCGACACTCTGCAACCGCCGCCTTGACTTCGGGGCGGGGAGGGTCTATCATGCCCATCAAACCTACGAATATCATGCCCTCTTCGGACAGGTCGTCGCCGTCTTTATATGCCGCGGCGAGCACGCGCAGCGCCTTGTGAGCCATAGAGCTGTTGGCGTTCTTTATAGCTTCTTTGTCGGCTTCGGTTATGGGCGCGACGCCCTTGTTTGTAAGTATGTGCGAGCAGCGCGCGATGAGCATATCGGGCGCGCCCTTGGTGTAGCTGTAAATCTTTCCCCCGTTGGAGTGAACGGTGGTCATGAGTTTTCTCACGCTGTCGAAGGGCTTTTCGTTGACGCGGGGATATGCCGCGGTCAACTGCCCATAGTCGCCGCCCTGAACCATGAAGTAATCGACGAGCGCCGTCTCGGTGGGGTCGCCCTGCAAGCCGCCCTTGGTGGCTACGGTGTCGTTGCACAGCGCCATTATGCGCTTTAACAATTCATCGTCGCCCGAGGGGCAATAGCCGTCCTTGACGGTCATCTTGTTGAGGGTGAGGGTGCCCGTTTTATCCGAGCAGATAATTTCGCAGCAACCGAGCGTTTCGACCGAGGGAAGGTTCTTGACTATCGCGTTGCGCTTTGACATCTTCTGCACGCCCATGGCGAGCACTATGGTGACGACTGCGGGCAGACCTTCGGGAATCGCCGCGACGGCGATGGCGACGGCGGTCATGAACGCATCCATGAACACGCTTACGTCTATGCCCGTTGATATGTGCGCGCAGATGTTGATTATGAATATTACGATGGCGATGCCGAGCACGAGGAAGGAAAGTATTTTAGCCGTCTTGGCGAGCTGCTTGTTGAGGGGCGAGGGCTCCTCCTGCACTTCGGTGAGCATCTGTGCGATTTTGCCCATTTCGGTATTCATGCCCGTCGCGACGACTACGCCGCGGCCCCTGCCGTAAGTTACCGTGCTGCCCGAGAACGCCGTGTTGTGCCTGTCGCCGAGGGGCGCCTTTTCGTCGACTATCGCCTCGCAGTCCTTTTCGACGGGCACCGATTCGCCCGTGAGCGCCGCTTCCTCGATTTTGAGCGACGCCGACTTTATCAGCCTCATGTCTGCGGGAACGACGTCGCCCGCTTCGAGGATGACCACGTCGCCGACGACGAGCTCTTCTGACGGGATCACCGCCTGTTCGCCGTCGCGCAGCGCCTTGACGAAGGGTTTATTTTTGGCTTTGAGCGCCTCTAACGCGTTTTCAGCCTTGTTTTCCTGCACGAAGCCGATTATCGCGTTGATAACGACTATCAGAAGGATGACACCGCTGTCGATAAGTTCTATCCACTCGGTCTGCACTATGGCGAGCACCGCCGAGACGACCGCCGCCACTAAGAGGACGATTATCATCGGGTCGGTGAACTGACCGAGGAATTTTAAGATGGCGGGCTTTTTCTTGCCTTCCGCCAAAGCGTTTCTGCCGTTTTCGGCGAGGCGCTTCTGAGCTTCTGCCGTCGAAAGACCGCGTTCCGAGGAACCTACGCCTGCGTAAGTTTCCTCAATGCTCTTGTTGTGAAACATCTAACTCTCCTTATGCTATAATTTTTTATATACACCGCCCGCGCCGCGCAAAGAGCGGCGCGGGCGCATTATTGTCAGGAAAAAGTCTTAAAATTACTTAACGGCGGAAAATATCTTCCGCCATAAAAAAGTTGCGATATTCAGTTTGCCCGCACATATATGCGCGCGAACACACAAGTATGCCCCTTATATTATGCCCCGCGCAAAACAAATTAACAGCGCACAGACGCAAAATCCGCGCCGCGGCGGAAAACAAAACGGGCGGGACGGAGCACGACGGCGGATAATAAAAAAAGACTTTCAGCAATCAACGCTAAAAGTCTTGTTGCCGGAATTGCGGCGGCGCAACCGGGGGATTTCCCGTGATTGTCGGCTGCGCACTTGTAACTACTCCCTTTTAAAAAAGTTATTCAATTTGTTACGGCATTATATTATCACACAACTTTTACGCTGTCAAACGATTTGATGTAAATTAATGGTAAAGGCGCGCATTGCCGCGCACATTTGCCGCACCTTTGCCTCTCGCGCGCCCTCGCGTGGCGCTCAACTTAACGGCGCGTTGGCGCATATCCCCCTATGCACAATGCGCGTTGGTTTTTAAATGAATTGCGTTTGCAAGCGAAACCGCGCTTTCGCGCAGCAAGCCACAATTTGCTGCGGTCAGCAGCCTCAGCACAGTGAATTGCCGCGACTATATTATATGTGGGCTATTTAAGGTCGCGGCAAGAGCGCGTGGCGCTCAACTTAACGGCGCATTGGCGCATATCCTCCTATGCACAATGCGCGTTAATATCTTTGCGTTAATAGTTTATCTTCCCAGCCAGCCGCCGTCGACGGCGAGTGTGAAGCCGTTTACATAGTCCGAAGCCGCCGAGGCGAGGAACACCGCCGCGCCCTCTAAATCGGCGGGGGTACCCCAACGACCGGCAGGTATGCGGGCGAGAATGTCTGAACTGCGCTCTTCGTCCTGGCGGAGCGCCTGCGTGTTGTTGGTTGCCATATATCCCGGGGCGACTGCGTTTACGTTGATGCCGTATTTAGCCCATTCGTTGGCGAGCGTCATGGTTATGCCGCGCACCGCTGACTTTGAAGCCGTGTAGGAAGGCACCCTTATGCCGCCCTGGTAGGACAGCATGGACGCTATGTTTATAACCTTGCCGCCCGTACCCTGCGCGATGAATTGCTTTGCCACCGCCTGGGTAAGGAAGAAAACCGTCTTTAAATTGACGTTTAAAACGCTGTCCCAGTTTTCTTCGGAAAACTCTATGGAGTCCTGCCGCTTGATTATGCCCGCGTTGTTAACGAGGATATCGACCCTGCCGAAACGTTGCAGACATTTTTCGACCACCTCGGGTATGACCGCCGTAGACGAAAGGTCGGCAAGTATGTTATAAAAATTGTCGCTGCCGAGCATTTGTTCGGTTTCGGTCGAAGGGCGACGGGACACCCCCGCCACTTTTGCGCCCGCCTCGACAAACGCGCGCGAAATGCCCTGACCCAGCCCCGTGTTGGAGCCCGTGACGATTGCCACTTTGCCTTTTAAGCTGAAACTATCGAGTATCATCATTCATTCCCCCATTATTTTTTGAGTGAATATATTTTACAACATTTGTGAAAATAAATCAAGGAAATTGTAAAAATATATGCGCGGGCGCGGAATTTCTTGCGGACAGCATTTTATATTATTTATGTCATTTCGACCGAGCGTAAGCGAGTGGAGAAATCTATTCCTTATTACTTGCTTTGCTGATAGATTTCTCCACTTCGCACACTTTCGTGTGCTTTGGTCGAAATGACAGGGCATGGGCAATGCCGCACTTAGTCAAAATGACAAACAGGGACAGCGGCGGTGCATGGATAAACGACAACAGGGAGGTGAAATGCCCCTACTCCTCTTCAAACTTTACCGTGCCGCCCGAGGGAATGCAGTAAACCTTGCCGCGGATTTCCAGCCAGATAGGCATATATGAGGGATTGAACGCCATTTCGCCGTCGAGCGAAAATTCGAGCGAGCGATACGCCGAAACATAGGCGCACACCTGCCCGTTGGTGGCAAACCACACCTCTTTATCGGCAGATACCGCGCGGGCGAAATTTTCAATTACCTCCCAGTTGTCCGAATCGTCGAATTCGTAGCTGTGGCCCCAGAGGTAGAACAGCCAGGGCTCGCGGTGCTTGAACTCGCCGAGGGGGGACGACGAAACAAATTTTTGGGTGAGCTCGCCCAGCTGCCCTTCGGTGTGGTGGCAGGTGGGATTCCACTCGTAAAAGTCCTCGGGCAGGGCGAAGCAATGGGTTGAATTTGTAGTGCGGGCGTACTTGATGCCGAGAGACGGCAGAAGGCGCTTTATTTCGGCATTGTAGCCGTTGTATGCGTAAGCCAGCCCGTTTACTATGCAGCCGAAGGCGCCTTCGAGCCACTGACGGTTGATGACGAGCTCGCGCACCGCCTCGGGCAGGGGCACTTTATCCATGAATATGTGGCGGTGACCGTGCAGGGCGACCTCGTGAACGCCGCCCTTGAAGGCGGCTATCGTCTGCCCCTCGTCCATTCTGTCGTGCCAGTTTTGGCAGTCAAACAGGGCGGAATTGAGGTTGAACGTGCATTTCAGCCCATATTTTTCAAGCACGGACAAGAGACGCATATCTGCCTTTACGCCGTCGTCGTAGCTTAAAGTTACCGCCTTGCACCTGCCGCCGGGAAAGCGCATATACTTTTCTTCAAACATCTGCCTGAAAACTTTGGACATTGAATTTCACCTCAATTATTCATTATTCATTCTTATTTATTCATTACTTTCCGCGGGCAGTTCATCCGCCTTGGCGCCCTCGCGTATGAGCCCAGAGGCCTTTTTCCACCTGCCCGTTAAAAGGCGGGAGACGAAGAGAACCGAACGCCCCACCCAGTCGGTGCACATGCCTATCCAGTAACCCATGGCGCCGCATTCGAGCTTAAAACCGAACGTAGACATAAGCCAGGGGGAGAGCGCATCGCTGGTGAACAAAAAGCACAGCCCCACGCGCAGGATTATCATTGAAGATATCGCCGACCACATTACGTACTTTACGTCCGACGTGGCTTTGAGTATGGCGGGCGTAGTGAACGACAAGGGGTAAGTTACGAACTGGAAGGAAAGGCAGAAGTAAAGGCACCTGAGCGCTATGGGGTAAGCTTCGTCGGGCTGTTGCCACAGGTATATCAGCCAATGACTGGTGCCCATTATGAGCGCTACCGTCACCGCGTTTGCAATAAACGAGATGACGAACATCTTTTTTATGTAGTATTTTACGCAGTCGATATCCCCCGTGCCGACCGCCTGACCGATTACCGTGAGGCAGGACGTGCCCACGCCGCCGCCGACGACCGAGGCTATGTTGTTGAGGCTGTTGGCGATTGTGTTGGCGTTAGCCTGAATGTTGACCTCCTTGCCGAGCGCTTCATCGTAAATTTTATAGCAGCCCGAGTTGACGAAAGTGTTGGTCATGAGCTTGCCGAGCTGGAAAAGGCAGCTTTCTATGCCCGAGGGAATGGCGATGAAGAGTATTTTCCTTACCATTTTGCCTTCGAAAGAAAATTTAGTAAACAGCTTTACGGTAAGCACGTTTTTGTCGCTCATGAGCAGGGCGCGCATATATACCGCGGGAATGGCGCGGGCGATGAGCGTTGCGAGCGCCGCGCCCTCTACGCCCATATTGAACACCCAGATGAAGAGGGCATTGAGCCCTATGTTTATTATACAGCTCGCACCCGCGCTTATCATGGTGGACATGCTTTTACGCTGAACGCGCAGAAGGGCGGCGCTGCCGTTGAATATGCCGATCAGCGGGAAGGACGCCGCAGTTATATAAAAGTACGTGCGCTGCATTTGCATTACGTCGTCGCTGACATCGCCGTAAAAGAGGCGCAGAAGATAAGGATTGAGCGCCAGGCAGACAGCGGCGATGGCGAGCGAGAACAGCAGAACTATGACGAGCATGTGTTTTGCGCTCTTGCAGGCACTGTCAACGTCCTTGGCGCCGAGATATTGCGAGGTTATTATCGCCCCGCCCGTGGCGAACGCCGAAAAGAGCTGTATTACGAGGTTGTTTACGTAATCGACGTTGCCGACGGCGTTGCTGGCGTGACCGTACTCGTCTATGCTCGACACCATCATCGAGTCGAACATGCCGAGCGACGTCGAGAAGATCTGCTCGATGACTATGGGCAGAATGAGCCAAAGGAGCTGTTTGCCCGTGAACAGCGAATAGCGTTTTTTAGTTTTTGCCACCGTTTGCAATTTTGCCGCCTCCCTGCGCCGCGCGCCTGCTTTTTTCAGGCTAATATTTTACAACAGTTTTTCTTGATTTTCTACTGTTTATATATTATAATTAATGCGAAATACAGATTAATCAATAATAAACGGAGAAAAAGCATGACGGAACAGCCGCGCGGAATTATTTCCGACAAAATGATAGATGGCATACTCGCCGACTGCCGCCTCAACGAGGCGGGATTTAAAATGCCCGCCCCCCACTGCCATCCGTATTTTGAGCTCTTTTACGTGGAGAGCGGAGCCTGCTCATTTTTTGTTGACAACAACGTGTACGACCTGGGAGAGGGCGACTTTTTGCTGATACCGCCGCAGTTATTCCACTACACCCGCTATCCCGCGGGCGCCTGCAAGCGCAACAACATATTTTTCCGCGCCGAACATATCGATGCGCGCGTCAGGGCGCTCATGCCGCAGGGCGAAAGCTTTTTTGCCGAGCCGAGGATATTCCAGACTCCCGAGGGGTTCCGCGAACAGATAACGGGACTGCTC